>Ga0163148_10002888_pt1 | contig 19764 bp, 16 predicted proteins | sample OliLakLV19MP7P2_FD_148606 | JGI IMG/M metagenome (GOLD analysis project Ga0163148, IMG submission 148606) | Freshwater microbial mat bacterial communities from Lake Vanda, McMurdo Dry Valleys, Antarctica- Oligotrophic Lake LV.19.MP7.P2 | ecosystem: Environmental > Aquatic > Freshwater > Lake >...
TTAGCTCAGAGCTCTCAAGATAGTGATGCCGCACAAGAATATCGCTGTAGTACTCTCGATCGTCAGCATTAGTGATGTTTGCTATGCGTACTGTTTGATTTTGTGAAATGGCGTACATTATTCTTCCCCCCTAAACCTATTAATACAGATAGGGGTGTACACTGATTGGAGAATTCACGCCAGATAAAATATTTCAGCCGTAATTACATAGGCTTGGCTAAGTCAGGGGAAACCCCTGCACGCAAACCCTAGCACCGCTAGGGTGAGTACCAATTTCTAGAAAACATCAAAAAGATCAGGCACCTCGACCTCCGTAGCAGATTCAACTGCGGAATCTAGGATTATCCTGAATTTTGGTTACGATCCCTTCATTTTCATCAGCTCTCTGCGCCGCTTGGCCCACTCCGCTATCTCAATCTGCGGTGCTCGCGTAACGGCCAAGGCGTCCTTTGTTACATCTTTAGTAATTACCGATCCAGCGCCGACAACTGCACCAGCACCGATCGTAACCGGAGCGACCAGAGATGAGTTGCTACCGATAAATGCATCCCGCTCGATCACAGTTTCAAATTTACTATAGCCATCGTAATTACAGGTGATCGTTCCGGCGCCGATATTAGCTTCTTCGCCAACGGTAGCATCACCAATGTAACTTAGGTGCGAAACTTTGGCTCCGGCGGAAAGCTTCGATTTCTTTATCTCAACAAAATTTCCAACCTTTACCTCCGAACCGAGGACCGTTCCGGGACGCAGGTGCGCGAAGGGTCCGACAGAGGCGCGCTCCCCGATCTGCGCATCTTCACAACGTACGCTAAATTTAATCTTTGCATCCTCGGCGATCTGGCAATTAGTTATGTATGCGCCACCCTCGATCTCTACACCCTTGGCGATTGAGGTGTTGCCTAGAAGCTGAACTTGCGGGCCGATGACAACACCTGGCGCTACCTGTACACCCGGCTCAACAAAGAGCGAGTTTGGATCGCGGACCACAACGCCACCTTCGATCAGTTTCTGAACAAGACGGGTGTTTAGCGCTGAGTTTACAAGCGCAAGATCGCTTGGGGAGTTCACACCCTGAACCTCACCAGGATCAAAGGTTGTTAGTGTTGCTACTGTCTGACCCTCACTTACCGCAGTAGCAACGATATCGGTGAGATAATATTCACCCTGTGAATTATCGTTTTTCAGTTGGGCGAGGGCCGGAAACAGGAATGCTGAGTCGACTACATAGATCCCTGTATTAATCTCGGTAACGCGCTGTTCGACAGCGCTGGCATCGCGCTGTTCGACGATCTTTTCAAGCGCACCGTCTTTACTGCGAACCATCCTTCCACTGCCTATTGGCGAATCCGAGACTAGGGTCAGGACCGTTATTGTGGCCTTTGATCTGTGATGCTCAGTGATCAGAGCGCGCAGGGTTTCAGTTTTCACTAACGGAACATCGCCGCTTAAAATTAATACTGAACCAACAAATCCCTTAAGGCGCTCCTCAGCAGCTCGCACAGCGTCCCCTGTTCCAAGCTGTTCGGCTTGACGCGCAAAGCCGGGAACTAACTTCGGGTCTGCCTTCGCCATATTGCGAACGCAATCTTCAACCTTCGCGGCCTGAAATCCGGTTACAATTACTAGGCGCGAGGGGCCTAACTGGGTGGCGGTCGATAAAACATGCTCAATCAAGGTTGATTCAAGGGTACGGCTTAGAACTTTGGGCAATGCTTCGGCGCCGTTTAGCGCTGCCATACGAGTACCCTTACCAGCAGCCAGAACTATAATGGCTATATCTTCCATGCCTTAATCGTCCCCAAAGTACGGTTTAACCTAAAGTGCAATCCTTCCGATAACTCTACTAACTGCAACCTTACGTCAAAATTAGCATGGTTCAAACACCCTCTAACAGCGCTGGCAAAAGCGAGAATCAGCGCGATCTTAGGGTCGAGCTGGACCGCCTTGAGGAGCGTTTGGCAGATCTAAAGCAACAGTATGAGCAGTACTTTACCGGGCTGGAGCCGTTGCCGCCCGACAAGCTGCACGCATCAGTTAAGCAGCAGATTAAGCAGCTCTTAAACGCGCCGTTTCGAAGCTCCGAGATAAATTATCGCCTAAAGACCCTCAAGGGGCGCTATCAGACCTTTGACGGATATTTTCAGCGCGTAATGAAACAACGCGAAGACGGAACATATCGTCGTGATGTTTTTAAGGCAGATCTACGCGAGCGCGCCGCGAAGGAGGAGCAGTTTGCCCAGACCGCAGTCGGTACGGCTGACCGCAATATGCACTCACTATTTGATAGCTACCGCGAGGCGCTTCAGAAGCAGAGCGGTAAGATGCCTAACCTGGATTTCACGGAGTTCCGATCTTCTTTAGTTAAGCGCGCCCGCGAGCTCAAAGAGAAGCACGGAATCAAGAAGCTAACCTTTAAGATCGTCGTCAAAGACGGCAAGGTCTCGGTGCAGGCGAAGGGTCAGTAGCTCCGCTTGGCAGGTGTTTCAATAGTTGCCTTCCTGACCAACCATATTCTACATTCGTAGCCGAATTCGGCTTATCTTGAAGCAATTATCACTGAGAACTGAGACAGAGAATGAATAAGATCAAAGTAGCAAACCCCCTTGTAGAGCTTGATGGCGACGAGATGACTCGAATTATCTGGGCTTGGATTAAAGAGAAACTTGTACTGCCCTACATTGATATCGATCTCAAATATTACGACCTTTCAATCGAGAATCGTGATGCCACAGAAGATCGCGTAACCGTCGAGGCAGCTGAAGCGATCAAGCGCTACGGGATTGGAGTAAAATGCGCGACGATCACTCCCGACGAAGATCGCGTCAAGGAGTTCAACCTCAAAAAGATGTGGAAGTCACCGAACGGCACCCTGCGCAATATCATTGGCGGCACGGTTTTTCGTGAGCCGATAATCTGCCGCAACGTTCCGCGATTGGTCTCGACCTGGAACCGGCCGATCATTATTGGCCGCCATGCGTTTGGCGATCAGTATAAGGCGACCGAGATGAAGGTTCCCGGTAAGGGACGCCTAACTATGCGGTTTGAGCCCGAAGGTGGCGGTGCCGTAACAGAGCAGGAGATCTTTGTGTTTCCCGGCGCAGGCATCGCGATGGGAATGTATAACCTGGACGACTCAATCCGTAGCTTTGCTCGCAGCTCCCTTAGTTATGGCTTGGCGCGCAAGTTGCCGGTCTATTTATCTACAAAGAACACGATCCTTAAAGCCTATGATGGACGCTTTCGCGACATCTTTGCCGAGGTTTATGCGGCTGAGTTCAGATCTGAGTTTGACTCCGCTGGTGTTACATATGAGCATCGCCTAATTGACGATATGGTTGCCTATGCGATGCGATCAGACGGCGGATTTGTTTGGGCGTGCAAGAATTATGACGGCGATGTGCAATCGGACTCAGTCGCTCAGGGGTTTGGTTCATTGGGACTAATGACCTCAGTGTTAATGACGGAAGACGGAAAGACGATCGAGACCGAAGCTGCCCACGGCACAGTTACAAGGCACTACCGTGAGCACCAGAAGGGTAAGGAGACCTCAACTAATCCGATCGCTTCAATCTTTGCCTGGACCCAGGCCTTAATCTTTCGCGCTCAGTTTGATAACAATCCAGCGCTAAAGAGCTTTGCGCAGACACTTGAACGGGTGTGCGTAGCAACAGTTGAGTCCGGCAAGATGACTAAGGATCTGGCGGTGTGTATTCACGGCCCCAAGGCCGAGCGCGGGACGTACCTTAATACGGCGGATTTTTTGGATGCGTTGAAGGATGATCTGGCGCGGGCGTTGGGATAACCGCAGACAAAATAAAACACCCCCGATCAGGGATTGCATGAGCGATAAACGGAATTGCGATACTTTATAAGACTCATAACCTATCGGAATTCCATTAGAATTTAACTTTTGAGCGGTTACGGGCAAGTTTCTGCCCCCTGAGCCCAGACTATCACCCTTTTCTCCAGCCCTGCCGATATCTTAAGGGAGATGTCAGATACTCCAGCAGCAAACTCAATTCGCTCACGTAGCGAGACGCCTACGGGCACACGTGCATTGCGTGATGCGTTTACTTACGTCAATAAGGGATGGTTACCCGTAAATTCGGGGGCCTTGGAGCGGGTGCGGTCGCGACTCGCTACGCGAGTCTATGAGAGCGAACCCGGCACTCTGTTTGCAGATCTAAGATCTGATCTTGGATTCTTTTCGCATACCCTTCGAGCATTGAGGTCGCTAATCACACCCGAAGATTTCGACAAGCATCCGGTCAAGGTAATCAAGCATTTTGATAGCGCGCGCTTGGCAGCGCTACTCGAAACTAACGAAGAGAAGATCTCGACTCATCGCCTAGATCAAACTACTGATATTCAAGCGCGCTCGACCCGCAGCGCATTGATTAGCACCGGAGCATGCTACGCGATTGCCAATCGTACTGAGTTTGACCCTGATGTAGTAGTTACTTTTGCGATGTTACGTCAGTTAGGATTTATGCTTGTTGGATGGAACTATCCGCGTACCTATCAGAAGGCCCTCGCCACCCTAGCATCCACTGGTGGCGATCTTGAAAAGCTTCTTACATCGTATCTAGGATTCTCTCCCCTGCATCTTGGGCTTAGCCTGACGGTCAACTGGAGTACCAATCCAGGACTCTATCTCGGTTGTGGAGTTGGAGTACCGGAGGGCTTGTCCATTCAATCATTGGGAGCGGCTGAACTCGCTTCGACCAAGGAGATCACCCGTGTTTGTGAGATAGGCGAGGCCTTGGCCCGCGTCAACGATCCCGAACATTTCCCTGCTGGCAAACGTGAGTGGGAGCGGGTGATCTCGGATATTACTGATTACGTCGGGGATGGCGGACTATCGCTAATTCAGTCGGCGATCGCAGCAAACTGCGAGTCGTATCGCAAGGTCAGCCCGAAGCTCTTTGAGCTTGATTTTACAAAGCCGCGGGCACCACAAACTGGAGTAACCGGGGGTGGCGCTAAGTTACTTGCGACCAACTTATCAGTTAAAAAATGTCCTGAGAAAGTTCAGGAACATTTTTTGGCGGTGTACCAAGAGATTAGCGAGGGACAGATCTCAATTGAGGGACTCAACGTTCTGGTCAAAGACCTAATTCCTCTGTGCGGATTTGTGCGCGGCTGTGTTTACTTGGCCGATAGTGGTGGCCAGGTTCTTGTGCCGCGACTTAAGATCGGTGAGTCAGATATCAGCCGCTACAAGGCGTTGAAGAGCAGCTCAACAAAACAATCTCATCCGGTGCTTGAATCACTTAGTAGTCAGATCCCCATTAAGCAGGAGAATGTATTCATGTACGGCGAACTCGTGTCGCATGTGACAGGCACCTTCGGAAATCGCGAGAAGGTCGGTGTTCTGTACTTAGAGATCGGCGGCGAACTGCTTCAGCAAGAGAGTCAGGTAGCGCTGATGTATTTCAAAGCGATTAAGCATGCCCTAAACGATTGCCTGAACCTTCACTAATCCGCTAAGCTCCACTCTGGACCAACCGCCCTTGGCCAAGGTATATAGGACTGCGCTCAATTCCTTAACTCTAAATAGCGGATTGCAACATGGAGCTACTCACGAATTTTATCGATATCTTTATGCATCTTGATAAGCACCTAGCGGCGGTGGTTCTGGAGTATGGATCAGGTTGGGCGTATGCGATCTTATTCTTGATTATCTTTTGTGAAACTGGCTTGGTTGTGATGCCGCTTTTACCAGGCGATTCGCTCCTTTTTGCTGTCGGTGCTCTCTCTGCTACAGCCGGGGCATTTAATATGCCGATCGTAATGTTAGTCATGTTTGTCGCCGCAGTTCTTGGCGACGCGTTGAACTACTATATCGGCAGGCGAATTGGGCCAAAGGTATTCGAACGTACCGATTCTAGATTTTTCAAGCGCGCCTACCTAGAGCGCACACAAGCTTTCTATGAACGTTACGGTGGCAAAACTATCGTTATCGCCCGCTTTGTGCCGATCGTACGAACCTTCGCTCCATTTTTGGCGGGCGTCGGCTCAATGCGCTACTCGCAGTTCGGATTCTATAACATTCTTGGTGCGGCGTTGTGGATTGGGCTTTTAGTACCAGCAGGATACCTATTTGGTGGTATTCCAGTTGTGCAGAATAATTTTAGCTTGGTCGTATTAGGAATTATCTTTGTCTCAATTCTACCTGGAATTATCGAATTTTGGCGGGCGAGGCAGGCGGCGCGGGCGTGAAATAGCAGTCAATAATCTTGGCTATTTCGCCAACCCCGATTTTGTGAATATCGTTTCGCTCTTCGCCCTTTACCCTTGCGCCAACGATCTGGAATGCCCGAGCATCGGGCAATAATCTCTTTAGATAAGAAAGTCCCGGATTAATGCCCGAATCGCTAAGCTTTGCCTCGACTAGTATTTGAGCTTTAAGTCCTAGGGTAATAACAAAATCAACCTCGCGGCCATCTTTGTCTCGAAAGTATTGAAGGCCGTATCGGGTTCCAGATTGATCGTTGGATAGGTGGATCCATTTTAGTAACGAGAGGGCAATTAGGTTCTCATAGACAGCCCCTTTGCCATTGGTAGCGGCAGAACTATCATAGAAGAACACCTTCGGCTCTTTGCGGATGCTACGGGATATGTTTCTACTATATGGATAGAGAAGAAAGATTACGTATAGGCGCTCTAGGATCTCTATCCATTTTTTGATAGTTGGCGGGGAGACGCCGACATCGCCCGCCAAGTTTGAATAGTTCACTGGTCCGCCTACCCGCTCTCGCAGCAGGTCAATTAGCAGCTGCATTCCTCTCAATTCACCGATCATGGAAAGGTCACGAACATCCTCTCTAAGTACAATTTGAAGGCGGTCTTCGCGCAGTCTTGCTGCGTCGTCTGGATTTAAGAATGCCTCTGGAAAGCCGCCTGTCTGAAGGAGCATCTGTGCGGCGGTGTAAGGATCGGGGATCTTAAAGTAATCAACGGCCTCGATCGGATCTATGGGATGAATTCGGTACATGTAGGTTCTGCCGGTCAGCGCGTCGCCGCCACGCTTAAAGGTCTCTAGTCTTGCGCTACCGGTCACCAATAGTGGCGGTGAATTGCCGTACTCATCGATGACTCCCTTAATGAAGCTTTTCCATTTCGGGAACTTGTGTAGCTCATCAAGTGTTACTAGTCCCGCATCTTTGACCCAAGCGCGGTCACGAATAATTTTTCGATCGGTTAGTATGTCCCAATTTAAATAATTTGATTGCGAGGTGATTAGCGATTTTGCGAGGGTTGATTTACCAACCTGGCGTGGGCCAGCTAGAAATACGAGCTTTTTGCTTAGGTCTTTAGTGATCGGTTCCGTTAGATAGCGCATAACCGATTAAAACATGAGTTTGGTTTGGTCGCAACTATTAAGAAGTAGGCTTTGGAAAAGTCGGATAGAGCAAATCGTTATAGAAGACATTCTATCGCCCTATTCAGTATTATTAAGCCTTGAGCTAATACCCTGTGGCTGCTAAAATTAGCTTATGTTTGACCGAATCGTGGTAGACGCTAATATTTGCAATGGAAAACCCTTTATTAAGGGCAAGCGGATTACGGTGGATTTCATATTGCGCCTTTTTGGCTCTGGGCTCTCAATGGAAGGAATCATTCAAAACTATCCTTCGTTAGAGCCTGAAGATATTTCCCAAGCCGCTAATTACGGGGCATGGCTCGCAACTGAAACTACAATAAAGTTGGCCTAAGGCGTGTGCGTTGAGACTATTGGCGGATCAACACATCTCTCCAAAGACTGTAGAGTATTTGAAGCTGTTAGGGCATGACGTAGTAACCGTTGCACTGGTGCTTAGTCCTACTGCTCAAGATTCCGCTATTGTTGATGTAGCACGGGCAGAACAGCGAGTAGTCCTGACACAGGATTTGGACTATACATCGTTAATTGCGCTTTCAAAGTCGAGCTCTCCATCACTGCTTTTACTGCGGGTTTCAAAAATGGATGCCGAGAGCGTAAATGCGTTATTGGCAACAGCCCTTCCAATGGTAGAGAAGAGTCTGAGCGAAGGTGCAATAGTTACTCTTACTGAGAACACGTACAGGGTCCGGGCGTTACCTTTGAATTGACAGTTCTGTCTGGCTTCAACTCCGTCGCAGATTCAACTGCGGAACTTAGGTTCAACTGCCGAATTTAGGTTCGAATACTCAGAATTCATTGGCAAGCGCTGGCTTCATCTCGCCGCCTCAAACCGACTCCTCCGCATCACGACAGCCGGGGCTATTTCGATCGCGTCCACTTTGGTAGCAGGTAATTGCGCTACAACTTTCTTCTTCGTCTTGCCCTTTGCAGCTGCAGGTTGCGGTGTTGGTACTACAACCGCAGCGACCTCGGGCATTGGCGGATCGCGTCTCCGAAATGTCATCCGTAGCGGCCTCACACGGTCGCTTGTTTCAGGGATCGGAAGCGTAGCGAGTACGGGCTCGCCGTTGGCGCTTAGGCTCACCGAGTGAATTGCGGTATCTCCAAAATGATCTGGCAGAAACACATCGAGGATTACCTTTGGTATGCGATTGTCGTACTGCGCAACTAGATCGATATATAGAGATCCAGTCGGGTAGGATGGAAGCAGTAGGGAGAAATCCTCGGTAAGTCGCGTTTGGGCATTGAGCTCAAATAGATAGTTTCCAGCCTCATCCGTTTGGAGAAATGTTACAGAATTGGCCGCCATTTCAATCTGCTTAGCAAACTCTTCGCGGTCAAATTTGGCAACATTGGCAGATGCGTAGACTATATAACGAAGACCCGCGATGCGGGTTAATGCGGCGATCGAACGAGCCTCCGGAAAGTTGGCGAGTAGTTTTGGATACTCGCGCATCAATTTTGTTTTCTGCCCGCTATGGCCATTTACCAGCGGCCGCATGGCTTCAAAGCTTGCCAACATCGAAGCCACATTGAGGCGAGCGAAATCGCCCCAACTTGCAACCTGTCCGTCCTCAGTTAGTGATGACGTAAGTGGCAATACGATCATCGCATCTGTGCTGCGAGGCTGTTGTGCGAGGTAGTTATAGACACTTGAGGGGGCGGGTAGGGGATCGGAGGGGTATACTGGACTATAGTTTTCGAGGATCACTAGTGCGATCAGAAAGCTGAAGTACTCGATCTTAATGCGTCGTTTACTAATCAGAAAATTAATAGTCAATGCGCTTAATACCACAAGCATTAAGACACATACTATTCCATAGCGCCCTACTGCACGGATCGAGTTAACTCCAGGGAAGGCAAAATAGAATGGTGTGTAGATCCCAAGCGCAAGCTGATCCTTTTCAGGATTTCCGAGTGGCCCGAGTGAAAGCATAAAAAAAATTAAAGCTGCGAATACAAATATAGCAACCAGGGCGCGGTTGGTCAGGATAAAGAATCCTCTGGCACGTTCAAGCACCCCGAGTCGCCAGATCCACCAGACTAATCCAATCAATGAGATCCAGGAGAAAGCTGCGGCGACATATCGAGCGACCGGGGTAGGAAGCGATGGAATGGTTGCAATGCAGGCAAGTATAAATGACGAGATACAGATCGCTGCCGGAAGGTACAACTGTTTGGCATCTCGCATGCGCCAGATCGCCATTCCGGCGAGTATCAGCACAGCAATGCCTGGGAATAGGTTTGCCTCGGAGTGGGTCCAAGACGAACTTCCGAGGTAAACCATGTTAAAGGGGGTTGATGAGAGGTATGAAAGTGCTGTCGCAGCAAAATAGAATGCCTCATACATTTGGCGCTCCCCGAATGCGCTCATCACATCCAGGTAAGGACGAATGACAGCGATCAGTGGAGTGCAACCAAGGACTATTCCACTTGCAAAGAGTAGCCATTGGCGAACCAGTAACTGGTGTGGTCGCATTATGGCGATCGCTAAGATGAAGCAGAAAACTAATAGTGCACCAAAAACTGCATAATAGGCGGTACACAGGAATGCTCCCGTAATACAGAGACCCAGATGAAAGGAGCGCCGTAGGATCGGTTTGGCAAAAAATCTCAATAGAAGAATAATTGTTAGCGGAAGCCAGAAGGCAAATTGTAGTTGCGGGTGTCCAACGTGGCCGGTTAGATAAGCAAAGCTCATAAAGGCACAGCCTGCGAAGAGCGAGGGCATTAATCTGCCGGTTAGTCCGAAGCAGAGTCGGTGGGTCAGGTAACCGTTTAGAAGGTTAGCCCCCAAGAGTATGAGATTCGTTGCGACTACGAGCGAGCAACCAAGAAATTTCAGGGCTCCAATTGCAAACGCTGGCAAGATATAATTATCGCTCCAGGCAAGCGACCGGGTGTAGGGATAAAACGCAGTAGTATTGAACCAGGGTAGAGTGAAGAGATCGCGAAGATTGCTCTGGGTTAACCATATATATAGTCCGGCATCACCCTGGGCGCCTCCTAAGTACTCTGAGGCCAGGTTAGCCATCGTATGCCAGCGCATTAGCACCAGAAGTAGCAGCAGATTCGCAAGCGCAATTAGATCGGCACGTCGCGAAGGCTCAATTAACAGGATAAAATCCTTATCTGCGCGTTGCGGGTCGTGAGAGCGGGTTTCTGCTGCTGCTATAGCCATGATTCCGCAAGTGTATGAAATTAATGGCATTACCGGTAGTCATACGAAGTGGGTGCTTCTTTATCACCAAGCACCATGGTAGTGTTGCGCGTAGCTGATGTTTGATTGCGATCGACTCTGGGTGCTGTACCGCTTCATATGAGTGGCACGGCACACGTTCGACAAAAAGCAACCGGGTAGCTGGCTCTAGGTCCTCAATTGAAACCGTCTGTTGCGACTTGCGTTTGCGCAGCTTCATAAATGAAGCGTTCATGATTACGCGATACAACCAGCTGGGCAATCTCCTGGTGTTGGTGAAATTCCAAATGGTGTTGACGGTGAAGGAGCTGCAGTTGTTCCTACTACAATCGCAACTCCACCTACCGCGGAGATACCGACGGAAAGTTTCCGACCGCCAAGCTAATCCTTAATAGTGCGTCGCTTGAATCGAGTTCGGTTACAGAAGTTCCTGACAAAGTTCCTGATCTGTGCCAACTTCAGTGTAGCTAATATGAAATCCACTATCTAGGAGCTTTTAGGAGCTTTTGAACAATTTTTGATTGAGAAGTAAAAGCACCGTTCCAGTCATTTGTTGGAATAGCCGTTGGTCCCTGGACTGAGATCGCCATTAACCTCTGTAACGGCTGGTAAAGTCTATAGCGGTTTGCAAAAGTCGCGAGCGATATTATAGCTTTTGCAAACCGCTATAGATTCGCGAAAGCGAATCAAAACAACAACCTATAGCGATTAATATCAAAAGGCTTGCCAATTTTATTGGCACCGACTTTTGATAATCGCTATAGGATCAGCGTACTGGCACTAAATTCTTCAAAACTGGTGTAGCGAAAGACACTTTTACGGTGCTGACGGTGCTGGTTGTGCCTTTTTGGTCAATAAGAGAGCTGCGCCTCCCGAATGGGTGGAAAATGTCGACCATATGTCGCAGCTACTATGCAAAAATCCCAGAAAGCCGCACTAGAGCTTGTTCTATGGCAACTAACTCGCTAGTATCCTTGCTGAATTAATTGATTTTCCTATCCATTCCTATCCATTCCTATCCATTCCTATCCATTGATCGTGCGCGGCTTTATCGAACCGATCGCACGCGAACTTCCGCTCGAATACGCAGTTGAGTTAAATCGGCTGATTCAGCTCGAAATGGAAGGGACTGTAGGATAGTCGTTGTGGCTGTGTTATCTACGCAACTCTGAGCCGGTGATTCTCGGCCGTGGATAACATAGAGAAGTATCATGTCGAAAATTCGAATTGGATTGATTCAAATGCTCGCCGAGAAGGGCGCGGTCGAAGAGAATCTTTCAAAACATATTTCGTATCTGCTCGAAGCCGAGAAAATTCAGATAGATATTCTCGCTTTTCCGGAAGCTAGTCTCACTGGATATATAAACCCAGCCAAGTATCCCGACGCCGTAATTGATTCACAAAGTGCGACCGTTAAGGAGCTGATTACAGCAACGAGCCGATTGAATGTGATGATTTTGCCCGGAATAATTGAGCAAAATTTTACGGGCACGGGCAAACCGTATGTCACCCAACTTGTAATTCAGAATGGTCAACTTATTGGGCAGTGCCGCAAGCGAACCAACATTTTTGACAATGATCTGGAATGGTTTTCATCTGTCGAAGATGCCACTGTGTTTCAGAGCCCAAAATTGAAGTTTGGAATTTCAATCTGTGCTGATTTGGGTAACGACTCCGTATTTGAAGGTCTTTCGGCAAAGGGAGTTGCCGCTGTTTTCGAGCTGGCTGCCCCCGGACTTCATGGCCCGCAAGAGGGACGAAATTGGCAAACAGGTTTTGAATGGTGGCGAGGCGAATGCCACAAATGGCTCTCTCAGCATGCGAAGAAACACTCTATATGGACCTTTGGCTGTACCCAGTCAGGCCGCACAATTGATGAAGATTTTCCTGGTGGGGCCTTTATATTCTCGCCTGCGGGACGCTGCTTACTCGATAGTGTAGATGGCAGAGTTGGTTCCAGATATGTAGAAATCGATCTGCAATCCGAAACTGCTGTAGAGTTGACGGTAGATTAGGCCGTTAATAAGATCGTGTTGATCCGTCACCGTAGCAGGTTCTACTGCTCTTCTTAGGTTCAACGCTCTCCCTGCTAAACAGCTAAGCTATTCGGGAATTTGTTTTAAACCAAAAAGCTAGTGTTTTTTCATCTACACTCCCATCGGCAACGCTCGTCATAACAATGACCGTCTCTTCTTCTGATGCAGTGAGTTCAATCCCATTCATTCTAAGAAAGGCGTAGGCACAGAGCAGTCCGGCTCGTTTGTTACCATCGATAAAGGGATGATTTTTCGTAATTCCAAAAGCGTATGCAGCTGCGAGATGAAAGAGATCTGTCTGGTCATAATTATCTAAGTTTTTCGCTCTATTCAAAGCCGACTCCAGCAGGCCTCGATCACGAAGCCCAGCTTGTCCACCAAACTCGCGGAGTAGTTCCGAATGCATTACTATAACGGCAGACAAGGGAACGAATCGAATCACTTAGCTAATTCCTTAAGGGCATTGCGGTATTTTTTCATGCCCGCTCGCGCTGCATCGATAGCATCCTCAAAATCCGGATCATACGGGGTTAATCTTATACCATCAGCATCGACACTGATTAGCACCTCATCACCCTCTTGAAGTTGATGAGTGCTCAAAGAATCTGAGGGGAGTATCGCACCGAGCGAATTTCCAATCTTCCGAATTTTAACTTTTACCATTTCAATCTCCTGTTATTACATATGTTATAACATTTGAATGGGCGTGTAAAGTACAATAATATCTATTGATACTAGTAAGTTAAATTGTAACAGGTCGGGGGAAATAACTCGCATCACTCGGAGGCGAAGACGCGGGAGTATTATCGTAACTTGTTTTTGTACTCACATGTCTCCTTGCCTCGGGCTGAACGACTGCAATATTTAGAATAACCTTATGAGAAAGGAATGCGATTTCTCAAACGGTAAATATCACAAGCACTGTAGCGCTGGTTCGAATGTTGTCGTACTTGGTCCCGAGATCGCTACCATATTTTCGAGCTCTGAGGCCGTAAAGCTACGGGTAAGCGGAGCGTTCTCTATAGTTCGAGTAAAGCAGTTAGTGGAGTTGTTGTCGTGCTAAGAGTCGGTGCATCGACATGCGTGTTTGTATACCGCATTGAGAGCGACATGCGCTGGTCATTTGAGCGACTCTCTGGGGTAGTTAGCCAGGGGATGCGGCGCGATCCCCTGAGTGGCGATCTGTTTGTGTTCCTAAACCGCAAGCGAGACAGCATGAAGGTTCTGTCTTACATTTTCTCCACCCCAACTTTCTCGAAAACATGACGCAGAACACCGACCGCCTTTCCGAAGCTGACCTGGCGCAATTCACCGGCAGCGAAACCCTCTACCGCCACGGCCTCGCCCGTTCCGTCCTCTATACCGATGGCGCGCAATTCATGGCTGAAAAAGCTGGCGCTTACTGGCTCTTGGACGAGATAGCCTTCGCCCAGCGCCCCGGCTCCAAGATCGCCGCCGAGCCGTTCCAGCATTGGAAGCTGAAAGTTTTCAAAGGCGGTTCCGCTCGCCTGTCTTGCGACGACGGCAACCGCAACATCGTTCACGCCAAGCGCATCCCCTTCACCGATTTCCCGCTCCCCACGCTCTCGATCTATGTCACCAACAAGACCATCATGCTTCCCGGCGACTACTAACCGACCGGCGGGGCCTTCACGTCCCCGCCTCTATCTACCGGGCGGCAGCCCATACCAAGCGCCTCTTCCCTGCCCCTGGCGCACCAGCAACCCGCGCTTGACCAACTCCGCCAGCCGCGTCTTCACCGTCGGCCGCTTCGCGCCCGTCAGCTTTTCCGCGTCCCCGGTCGTAATGCGCCCGGTGCGCCGCGCTTCCTCCAGAATCTTCAACGCGTCCGGGTGCAGCCCTTCCGCCCCCGGCTCGCGCGCCAACTTCTCCGCCAGCCTGTCCTTTTGCTTTTTCAGCGAGCGCAGAAAATACACCAGCCACGGCTCGAAATCCGGCTCCTCGCGCGTCAGCGTCCCTTGCGTCCGCCGCAGCCCCAGATAATAGCCTTCCTTGTTCGCCTCGATGACGCTCTCCAGCGAGCTATACGGCACATAGGAATATCCCGCCTGAAGCAGCAACAGCGTGGTGAGAACCCGCGACAGCCGCCCGTTTCCATCCTGGAACGGGTGGATCTCCAAAAAGACGACAACGAACAGCCCAACGACGACCAGCGGATGCCAGGCGCGATCCGCCAGCGCCTCGCGCGTCCATGCGACCAACTCTTGCATCTTGAAAGGCGTGTCAAAGGGCGACGCGGTCTGGAAGATGACGGCGACGCTCTTCCCGTCCGCGTCGAACGCTTCCACATTGTTCTCTAGCTTCTTGTATTCGCCCCTGTGCCTTTCGTCCTTGGTCGAATGGCGCAGCAACATGGCGTGAAGCTGCTTGATATAATTTTCCGTCAACGGGATGGAGGCGTGCGCGTCGAAGACGGCATCCATCGTCTCGGCATAGCCCGCGACCTCTTGCTCGTCGCGGCTGACAAAAGCCGTTGTCTCCAACCGGCCGAGCAGCTCTTCCACCTGGGCATCGGTCAGCTTCGCCCCCTCGATGCGGGTTGAAGACCCGATGCTCTCGATGGTGGCGACGCGCTTCAGCACGGCCAGCCGCTCCGGCGCAAGCGCCGTCATCGCTCGCCAGCCGCCCTTGAACTCGTCGATTTCCGCGATAAGCCGCAGCAACTCCGGCGATATCTTCAGCGCCCCGATTTTCATATGATATCCATTTTCTCTATCCATTTAGAGCCATGAATATCCAATAATAACCATTTAGGCAAGCTAATTGGCTATTTCATCCGCTAATAGGCGTATTCGTGCATCCGCCACTACGCTTATTCCCGGCAGACAGATAGCTAACAGCAATCTTTTTGCTAGCTAACAGCTTGGCGTCTCACTCCCATTCCCCAGCCTTCAATTTCAAGGAAACCGCATTTTCCGCCACGGTCCGCCTAATTTCCTTCGACGCGCCATTCTCAAATTCAGCGGCTATTTCCAAAGTCAGCTTCACCGACGCCGTTGGATCCTTGGTCAAGTGCCGGATGATTTCGCTATGCAGTTGGCCAAAATTCATGATTCTGAGAATTTCTCCTGAGAATTTCTCCACCCCAACTTTGCAAGGTTAACTTTGCAAGGTTCCCCAACTTCCTAAGCGACTTATTATATTGTTTTCATTAATGATTCCGTAGTCAACAAATTTTGATTTCATAATGATAAAAAGGCGAATTTTTCGAATTTTTAAGAAAGTTGGGGTGGAGAAAGTCGTGCCCGAAAGTCGTGCCCGGAGAGCACGCCAACTCCTAAACCCGGAAATTTTGATGCCAATGGAAATACTACAGCATTCGGTATCCCAAATGGTTTAACCGGCAACATCGGTCGTGGAAGTAGTGTTTGGGGCGGACAGTGCGCGTCTTGTCATGCAGTTGAAAAGAAGAACCGGTCGTATGGCCAGATTAAGAATTCCTTTAACATAGTGCCAACAATGAAAGCTCTTCCTACAACTAAGCAGCAGATGGTGGATGTTACGGCGTATCTTAATAGAGGTCGAAAATAGCGAGGGGTTTGATTAGTGATAATTTGGAGAATCTAAACATGGAAACCGGATCAACAGTTTTGAGTCTCGTTGGTGCGATCTCGCTAGTTCTCGGTGTACTAGGGTCTACTGATAGCAATCAAACCTGGACTGCGGTGTCAACAGATGCTCGACTGAAGAATGTCACGCTTCAAAATCAGGAGCTGAATACTGATGCTGCAAAGCTCACATGCAAAACAGGCTTAAAGGCTGGTAAAACTCCGATCTCTCTCGTCGTCGGTGGCAAGGTCAGCTGTTACAATATTGTCAGCGCAGCAGCCGGCAAGAAACTTTTAACAAAAGATTTTTCCAAGAGTTGTAGCACTTGTCACAGCGGCTTTGGAATCGCTCCGTCAACTCAAATGAACTCTAAGTTACGCTCTCAAGGATATACGCTAAAGCCAGCATCAATTACGGCTGCGTTTAATGCACATTCGTCCGAAATGGCTGGATCAATAATCACTGCCAAGGATGCAAAACTTATCAGCTACTATCTACAAAGTATTAAATAGTTAGGCGAAGCGGCGGGAACGGTCATTGCGGCGTGCTCGGCTTTACAAATTGCTCAAGCCAATGTGTCGCCCCGTCTTTGAACTCCTTAATACCAAATTCTCGATTAGCAGTTCCATCCTCGTTGATAGTTAAGCTGCCAGACACTCCACGATAGCTCGCAAGACTACGCATCTCGCGTTGAATGCACTCTGCCTGGTCGGCTCGGCAGTGGTCGAGTGCAATATCTAGTCTCTTTACAAGATCAAACCCTATGGCTGCATCATGATTGGGCTCTTCGCCAAACTGCTCTTGAAATTGCTTGCGAAACTCAGCGTATTGAACTGGATCGCCATTGTCATCACTATAATACGAGTATCTTACCCCCTCCATTGACGAGCCGGCATTTTCTAACACCTCCTTCAATTCCGCATAGAAACCACTATAGATTGCGCCGTGGTAACCAAGCGAACGTAGCTGCTTAATGGCCACTCCGAGGATTGCTGGAGCTTGATTGATAAAAACTACATCGGGTGCATTGGCGATCATTCGTACAAATACACTACGCAAGGCTGTTAGATCCCCCGACACTGCATCATGGGATGTAACACGCATGCCCGCCGACACCACTGCATTCTCCATTGCTACTCCAAATGCCTCTCCGTATGCCCAGTCTCCGCGCACTATTGCTACGCTTTTAAATTTCTCAATATCTCTCCAGTAAGGGATAAGATATTGAACTTCATTATCTTCCAAAGCATAAAAGTTACTCACATTGCTGTTACGTTGATGAATCGCACGCGTGTATCCTCCAGCAGATAGAATTATTCCATCCATTCGTTTGGCCAAAGGCGCTACTGCATCAAGAACATCCATGCAGCTAAATATATTTACTTTACTTCCAAGATTGGAGGTAAACTTTTGGAGATTAGTCAGCGCAGCCGATGCTTCACATCGATCATCCTGAACATCAAGAACGATACCGTGCTTACTTAATTTTGCAGCTAGGACTGCTCCATTTTTATTTGGAATTCCCCACGGCGCCCAACCGCCGGTTAGAACAATACTGAATCCAAAACGATTGATCTCTGCACTCGATTGGGCAATCTCCCTACCAGGACCACTGAGCATCGATCCACCACTAATAAGTCCCATTAGTAGTAAGATAGATACGATTAAACCTGAGCCTGCTTTCAATAACGAATACTTAGTTCTCATTCCAACACCTATCTTTTCCAACTAAATGGCTGATTACGGACTCTTAGTGCCTGTAATCTGAAGCGCTGCAATAATACGCGATATCGTAATTCCTACTCTACTTTCTGCATTATTGATGTATAATGTGGAGATGAATGCCCCATTATCGAATAATAACTACCACCCAGACCCACTTGATCTAAAAATAATGGGACTACTGGCACGCAATTGTCGGCTGCCACATGCCGTGATCGCTGACTGCTTACGAGTGTCACAAAACACCGTGGCTAATCGCATTACAAATTTAGAGCAGCAGAAAATCATCACCAACTACACTGTTGTGATTGATCCGCGAGTTTTTGGAATTACTCGTCACCACGTACTAATGCGTTTTGGCAACAAAGGTGTGGACCTAAATCTATTAGGCAAATCACTAGCTCGATGTGACTCAGCAGTTTATATCGTGAGTTATGTGGGCACCTATGACATTCAGGTTATCATTGATTCGCACCTACAATTGCCGCTCGATTCAGTTTTGGCTGACCTATTCCGATTAACGAACAATACCCTCTCTGATTATTCAGTATTTACAGAAGGTCAGGATATAGAATTTATAAATGCTCTACCTTCAATGGAATATGAGTACGATTTTCGCATTAGTAGCGATGGATCATTTAGCGATCAATTGAGCGCACGTAGCTTTCCAGCACCAGCTAGTTTCAAGCCATTTCGTACGACAAAGTTAGATCTTGAGATCCTGCGCTGCTTGGCTGCGGATCCTAGTGCGAGCATTACAAAGTTGTCCGAACAGTTGGCAAGCGATAGACAAACTGTTAAGCGACATATTGATACTTTAATAAAGGGTGGAGTAATACAGAATTTTGCTGTTGGATTTGATCATCAGGCGCTCGGCTTTCATACCTATCACCTACTTTTTCGACTTAAACCAGGCATCGAATTTGAATTAATTTCGCGCATATTTAGAGGTCTGATTGGAGTTTTCTATTGCGGAGCAACCGCAGGGGCCTATGATCTAAGTCTCTATGTCTATGCACGCATACCACAAGATCTAATGCAGATAGTCAGCAGAGTTCGTTCCAAGATGGGACACTTTATTCTCAGCTACGACCTATTAATTTTTGACCGCGTGCATTTCTGGAGACAATTAACCCCTACTGTACTGAAGATTATGGAGCAGGGATTAGGGCACTAGTCGTCAATAAAACTTAATGCACTAGAACTGATATGATACCGCCGCCCTCAATCTGTTAGATTAATCTTAATAGAACTTTCGAGACTGGTAGAAAGTCACTTAACCGAGGCAACGGAAGCCCGCTCCTACCCCCCGAACTGAAGCAAAATACCAATAAATTCAGATACCCCTATTACAATTCTGATATGGGGTAGAAGCATTTAGAAAGCTATAGGTTTTTATGACCTTCTCTGGCTGTTTGGGTTTCCTAGGTGATGGGCTGGTTCTGTCCCCTCGAAAACTCAAACAGAAGTCTTCCTAAGCAAGCGATTGTTTCGCCTGTTAGGGAGCCAAGGAGACAGTCATGCAGAATTTCAATCTCGTCGTTCGATTCGTCGTTCTCGTGGTGGTCGCTGCTTGCACCCTGCCCCTCGTCGGGTGTTAAGCGGCGAACTTGTGCAGTAGCTCCTATAAGAGCGCGTAGATCGATACCCCCCCTAGTCGTGAAAACTTGGAACGCAGCTGCTAGCGATGAAATTTAACGCGCCCGAGATATTCTCATCAAGGTTAAAGCGATCTCCCGCTTTGAGGGTCGCGATCTCTAAGCGACATATCCCCGCCCGAAATAAGGGCACTCTCTGCGACTGACCGCTGTAACGGCTGGTAAAGTCTAAGTGACTCAGCACGACTG
>Ga0163148_10002890_pt1 | contig 19760 bp, 30 predicted proteins | sample OliLakLV19MP7P2_FD_148606 | JGI IMG/M metagenome (GOLD analysis project Ga0163148, IMG submission 148606) | Freshwater microbial mat bacterial communities from Lake Vanda, McMurdo Dry Valleys, Antarctica- Oligotrophic Lake LV.19.MP7.P2 | ecosystem: Environmental > Aquatic > Freshwater > Lake >...
GAACGATCGGACGAAGAACTCCGCCAGCTCGAGGGGAAACGGCGCCTCGAGCTGGCGGAGTTCTTCGTCCGATCGTTCTGTCCGCCCGGCGGCCTGGTCTACGACCCGTTCGGAGGAAGTGGGACGACCGCCCATGCGGCCGTGAAGTGGGGTCGAAGAGCGATCCTCACCGACGTCCGCGAGTCGCAATGCGATTTGGCGAGGCGCCGCCTCGCCGACGTTCAAAAGATGCTTCCCTTGGAGAACCGATGATCTACCTCAGCAGCCCTTACAGCCACCCGCTCCCTTCAGTCCGCGAAGAGCGCTTCCACGCCGCCTGTCGGGCGACGGCGGCCCTGCTTTCCCAAGGCAAGCGGGTCTTCAGCCCGATCGTGCATTCGCATCCTCTCGACGCCCTCTTGCAGGGGTTCGGCCACCAATTCTGGATGGACCTCGACGAACAGTATTTGAAGCTCTGCAAGGAAGTCCTGGTCCTCACGATCGACGGCTGGGCGGAAAGCCGCGGCGTGATGCAGGAGATGCAGTGGGCGCAAGAATTGGGCATGCCGATCTGCTACGCCGGGCCGGAACACGAGATGTTCCGGATCAAGCGGCCGACCTGCGCGGGGGCGCCGACATGAATCCGAAACAGTGGCGTGAAAAGGCCGAGGCGTTCTTGACTGAGGCCTTGAATCATCCGGAGGCGACGATCCTTCACCTGGCTTGCGTCGTCGCCGCCCGCTGGTGCGACGAGGAGGCGCGGCAGGCCGAAGCGTGGGAGTTCGCGAAGGCGCACTTCGCGGTCGACGGGGAACTGGAAGGGACGGAATGCGATGACGGTCTGTGAAGGGTGTTTGTTTTTCGTAATTTTCTTCCAGATGTTCCTCTACCGCTGTTTAAAGGAAGCGACGACGGCGCTCCAGGACGAGAAAAAGAAGCTCATCGAAGAGAACGAGAGGTTGAAACGTGGGTGAACCCTACTGGAAGGAAGTGTTCCGCCAGGCGAAGCGCTATCGCGAGTTGACTCGCAATATCGAAGAGTTCTGCCGGAGCGAACGGGCGGCCGGCAGAACCCCGCTCGACCTGGAGAAGGCGGCGAACCGCATGCGGCAGGCTGCGGCTTCCAACTTGAGCCGCGCACGGCGGCTCCGCGACGAATACAAGGCTTTGGAGGCCAAATATGGGCCCGATGTTTGAAACGATCCTGGTCTGTTCGCTCGGCGCGGTCAGCTTCGTGCTGCTGATCCTCTACGCCGGCGCGGCGAACGAGATCATGCATCTGCGGGCGAAGGTCGAGATCAGCGACATGATCCGCGAACGGCGGATGCTGATGTTGAAGGACGCGGTGAAGGAAGCGCTGCGCGGATACCTCGAACTCGCCAAAGGCCAGGAGTATTTGACGACCCTGGCCGAGAGCGACGTTCGATCGATCGGGATCTGGTTCGGAGAAGGCCCCACGACGGCGTGGGTTCAGGAGGGGAAAAGCGATGTTGAATGCTGAAACGTTGACGCTGCCGGTCCTGCAACGCCAGGCGCACTCGACGGCTTGCGACAAAGGATGGTGGGACGAAGATCGTTCCTTCGGCGACCAGGTGGCCTTGATGCATTCGGAGCTGTCGGAAGCGCTCGAGGCGTTCCGCGAAGGCGACGACATGCGGAAGGTGAACTTCGAGGGGTTGAAGCCGGTCGGCGTCGCCAGCGAGTTCGCCGACGTCCTGATTCGCATTTTCGACACCTGCGAGAAATACGACATCCCGCTCGGCGAAGCGATCGTGGCCAAGATGGTCTACAACAAGTCGCGGCCGTACCGGCATGGCGGAAAGAAGATCTGATGGAGCCCAGTCCACAAGAGGAAGCGGAGCGCTTCATTCACGAATGGGCGGACGCGCTCCTGGAACGGCTCGCCCGGGGGCGGATCTCCTGGACGACTCGATGGAGGCTCACCGAACAAGGCAAATTGCCCGAGGTCGTCATCAAGATCGGCGGCAAGCGCGTCGAGGCGGCCGGACGAACCCACCTCGACGCCGCTCGGAAGGCGATCCCGAAGATCGAGGCCTTGTTGACGGACGAAGACTTCACATTCGCCAGCCGCTTTTCGAGAGGACGTCTGCGATGAGCCGTGAAATCGAGGTCATTCCCCCTGGAGCGTGCAAGCTCCTTTCGGTGCAGCCCGTCCGTGGATCAACGGAATTCAGCCTTCAATTCGCCGTCGATCGCTTCACCGCGGCCGCGGGAGCCCTGGTCGATGGCGCGAATCTGGCGGCGGAAGCGCTACGAAGGTTCGGCCTTTCGACGGGCCGAGCGGTTGGCGAACGGAAAGCGGCCTTCAAGGCCGGCGACCGGGCTTGGATTCGTTGGTGCGGCCGCTGGCGGCGAATCGAGATCTTGTCCAGCTCTCATGCGACTTGGGCGAGCGGAGAATTGATCTACTACGTCTGGGCGATGAAGGACCGGGAAGCTTTCTTCGTCCGGGCGAAATACGTCTTCAAAAGGAGGGTTGCGAAGTGAGTACCAAGCGTGACGCGGCGGCGGATCGGGCGATTCTGCATCGCGCCAGCCTAGTGGAAAAGTGGTCGTGCAGCCAAATGCGGACCGTCGACAGCCTCGGCTGTAGTTGGCATTTCGCCACCGGGCCGAGGCATGAGGGGCATCTCGCCCCTTCGCAGGCGGAGGCCGACCAGCGCCTGGTGAACGAAGCTCGTGAAATGGCCGAACACTGGATCAGCCGCGCGGAAGCGGCCGAAGCGAATATGAAGCGTGGCGAAGCCCTCGTTCGCATTCGAGCAATCATCATGTGTTCGCCGGACCGGCCGGGCGACGTTTTGGACGCCAGCTTGAACAAGATCCTCGCGATTTGCGAGGAGCAGGACTGAAAGGCTCGCCATGGCCGGAACGAAAGCCGACCTCGCCGCCGAGGGCAAGAAGGACGTCTACCTGAGCAACCTCGGCCCCGAACTGCTGCGGCTGGCGGCCGAGCATGAAACGATCGCCGCGGGCATGCGCTTACGGGCGGCGGCCGTGCAGAAGGCCGCGGACGAAGGGGAGTCGATCGAACCGCCCGCGGCGAGCTGGAAGATGCAAGACGTTTCGCAATCGTAGTGGATTCGAGGAAAGCAGATGCTCACCGCATCCGCGCAAGCGTATCGGGCGGCGGGGCTCTGCGTCCTGCCGGCCGTCAAGAAGGACAAGCGGCCGGCGCTTTCGGGTTGGAAGCAGTACCAGACGGCCTTGCCGACGGAACGGCAGATCGAGACCTGGTTCGCCGCCGCGGACGCCCTGTGCATCGTCTGCGGCGGCGTCTCCGGGCGGCTGGAGATGATCGACTTCGACGACGACGGCGCGGTCTTCGGCGAATGGTTCGCCCGAATCGACGAATCGTCGCCGGAACTGGCCTCGAAGCTCGTGGTCGAGCGATCCCCTTCGGGCGGTCGCCACGTCGTCTATCGCCACGAAGGCGAACCGGCCGGGAATGCGAAGCTCGCCGTCCGCCGCTGGGAACCGGCCGACGGAACGCCGATCGCCGCCCGCGGGAAGGAGGTCGTTCCGCGGCGCGTCGGAGGGCGCTGGATCGCCGAACAGACCCTCATCGAAACCCGCGGCGAAGGGGGGCTCTTCCTGTGCGCCCCGACGCCGGGTTACGTCCTGGAGCGGGGCGAACTCGCCTCGCCGCCGACGCTGACCGCGACGGAGCGGCAGACGCTCTTCCAGGCGGCGATGCAGTTCGACGATCGGCAGGAAATCCCCGCCGAGGCCCCCAGCGTCGCTCAGGAAGCGTTCGCGTTCCTCGGCGACCCTTCCGGACGCCCTGGGGACGACTATTGCGGCAGGGGCGATTTTCCGGCGTTGCTGCGATCCCATGGATGGACGCTCGCCAAGGACGGTGAAAACCAGCAGTGGAGGAGGCCGGGGAAGACTGACGGCGCTTCGGCGACGTGGAACGGGTCGGTCTGGTTCGTGTTCAGCTCGAATGCGCCGCCGTTCGAGCCGCAGAAGGGCTACTCGGCCTTCCAGGCGTACGCGCTCTTGGAGCATGACGGCGACCATTCGGAGGCCGCGGCGGAGCTGCGCCGCCTGGGGTTCGGAGAATCGCCCACGCGCGCGTGCGAAGGGGTCGACCTCTCGGCGTTCCTGGCCAGTCGCCCGAGCCCCGCAGAAGCGACGCTGGAGGCCTCTCCGACCGCATCCGCCCCTCCGGTGAAGCCGAAGGCTGAACCGTTCCCTGCGGCGCTTCTGGAAGTGCCGGGGCTGATCGGCGACGTCGTGGCGCACAACCTGGCCACCGCGCACCGCCCGCAGCCGGTCTTGGCCTTGGCGGCGGCGATCAGTCTCCAGGCCGTCCTGGCGGGCCGCAAGATCCAAGATCCCCGCGGGAATCGCACGAACGTCTACGTCGTCGGCGTCGCGGGATCGGGTCAAGGCAAGGACCATGCGCGGAAGCTCAACCGGAACATCCTCTACGAAGCCGGCCTGGAAGGCCTCGAAGGGAGCGAAGACGTCGCCAGCGACGCGGGGCTGATCTCGTGCGTCGAGGCTTCGCCGGCCGTGCTGCTTCAGATCGACGAGTTCGGGCGGTTGCTTCGCACGGTCGGCGATCCACGCAAGGCGCCGCACCTCTACAACGTCGTGACGGTGCTTTTGAAGCTCTTCTCCGCGACCGACACGATCTATCGCGGCAAGGCCTACGGCGACTCGAAACGCAACAAGTCGATCGTCCAGCCCTGCCTCTCGATCTACGGCACGAGCGTGCCGGAACACTTCCTCGAATCGCTGACCGCGGAGTCGATGCAGGACGGCTTCGTTTCCCGCTTGTTGGTCTTCGAGGCCGAAGGCGACGTCGAGCGGAAGCGGCCGACCATGACGCCGCTGCCGGCTTCGATCGTCTCGGCCGTCAAGGAATGGGGGTCGTTCAACCCCGGCGGCAACCTGCAAAGCGAGTATCCATGCCCGCTGGTCGTCGAATACACCCCCGGCGCGGCGCAGGTCTTCGACGACTTCGCCGCGGACGTCGAAAAGGAGATGCGGTCGAACGTGCTTGCCAGGGCGATCTGGTCGCGGGCCGAGGAGAAGGCCTGCCGCTTGGCCCTGGTCTACGCGGCGAGCGCCTGCGGCCCGAAAGACCTGGTCCTGGGCGAGGACGCCGCCAAATGGGCCTGCACGCTTTCGTGGAGGCTTACGGAACGCATCCTCGGTCTGGCGGACAAGTGGGTGAGCGATGGAAGAACGGACGCCGTTCAGAAGCGCGTCCTGCGAATCGTGTCGGAGGCTGGAGGGTCGATGACCAAAAGCGATCTCGCCCGCAAGACGCAGTGGCTGGGAAAGCGGGAGCGAGAGGAGATCGTCGCCAACCTGCTGGAGACGTCCCAAATGGTGGCTGAACGAGTCGAAACGGCGACCAGGCCAGCCACGGTCTACCGGGTTGTTGCATCGGGCTAGCCCGGATTGCGAGTTCTCTTGAGGGAACTAAAGCGGCTTCGCGATTGGGTTTAGGTGCCGATCGTTGAGATCCTTCAATAAAACTGGCCTCCTAAGAGCTACAGGAGGAGAGGGGTAGGGGAGAGGGTACTCAGTACCATTGATATATATATACTATATATATACTATATAGTATCCTACTCCTTACGGAGTAGGGACTTACGACGCGTCGAATTGTTCAAGAGATCGTTCAAATCACCACTAAACAATCAAAACCACCCAATTGATGGGTGGCATGCCAAAATGGCATAAAGCAAATTGCGTGCCAATAATTGGACAAACCCACAAAAAACCAACTTTTTGGCGATTTTTGGGTCCTTCCCGGGCGAAAAACGTCGGAAGCTTCCCGTCGGAGAAGACGGGAACCATAAAATTTTATCTTGACTGCGTTTGGCACAGGAGTTGCTATGCCGACTAGGCCCAAGAGTTCCGAGACGACTGCCAAAACGGCAGTCAAGACCCCCCCAGCCGAGGCACCTGCGAAGAAAAAGCCGGGCCGTCGGCCGGTGGCGAAGACCGCCGCCGAGGAAGCCGCCGCCTACGAGCGGCACAAGGCCGCCGCCGCGGCCCGCAGTGCGGCGATCACCAACGCCGGCCGCGAGCTGGGGCCGATCCCCCCGGTCGCCGATCCGCAGCGCCGGGCGGCGGCCGAGGCCTCGTTCCAGGTGTTCTGCGAAACCTACCTCGGCGAGACGTTCAACCGCCCTTGGTCGCCGGACCATCTCCGCGTGATCTCCAAGATCGAGGCCACGGTTCGCCACGGCGGTCAGTACGCCATGGCGATGCCGCGGGCGAACGGCAAGACGTCGCTTTGTGAGGCGGGTGCCGAATGGGCGATCGTCTGCGGACACCGCCGCTTCATCGCCCTGGTCGGCGCGGAGCAAGCTTCCGCCCTCGAAATGCTGGACTCGATCAAGACCGAGTTCGAGTCGAACGAACTCCTCTTGGCGGACTTCCCGGAAGTCCTCTACCCGATCCACAAGCTGGACGGGATCGTCCATCGCGCCAATGGCCAGCTCCACCAGGGGAAGCAGACGCACATCACCTGGACCGGCAACACGATCGTCCTGCCGATGATCCCCGGCAGCAAAGCGGCCGGCGCGATCATCAAGGTCGCGGGGATCACCGGCCGCATCCGTGGGATGAAATACAAGCGGCAGGACGGCGCCAGCGCCCGCCCCGACCTGGTCATCGTCGACGACCCGCAGACCGACGAGTCGGCGCGGAGCGTGATCCAGGTCGAGACCCGCGAGAAGGTCATCGGGGGCGCTATCCTGGGGCTCGCCGGCCCCGGCAAGAAGATCGCCGGATTTTGCCCCTGTACGGTGATCGTCCCCGGCGACCTCGCCGACCGCCTCTTGAATCGCGACCTCTTCCCGGACTGGCAGGGGGAGCGCACGAAGCTCCTCTACTCGTTCCCGGCGCGGATGGACCTTTGGGAGCGGTACGCCGAGCTGCGGAAGTTCAGCCTTCGCGAAGACCGCGGGATCACCGACGCCACGGAGTTCTATCGCGAACACCGCGAACTCATGGACGCCGGCGCGGTCGTCGCCTGGGAAAGCCGCTTCGAGCCGGGCGAAATCTCGGCCGTCCAAAACGCGATGAACCTCTTCTTCCGCAACCCCGATTCGTTCGCCAGCGAATACCAGAACGAACCGCTCGCAAGGGTGACTGCGGTCGAGATGTTGACGGCGGCGCAGATCGCCGAGAAGGTCAACCGCCGGCCGCAAGGCGAAGCGCCGTCCGAGGCGTCGCACGTCACCGCCTTCATCGACGTCCAGCAGAATCTCCTCTACTGGACGGCGATCGCCTGGGAAGACAACTTCAGCGGCTACGTCCTGGACTACGGCGCCTTCCCGGACCAGCATCGCCCCTTCTTCACGGCCGCGAATGCACAGCACACGTTGCAACGGCTGCACCCAAATCTCACCTGGGAAGCGGCCCTCGCCGCCGGCCTGGAAACGCTCGCCTCCGAACTCCTCGCCCGCGACTGGCCGCGGGAAGACGGCGCGACGATGCGGATCGAACGCTGCCTGATTGATGCGAGCTGGGGGGCGTCGACGGAGATCGTCCGCGAAGTGGTCCGCCGCAATCCGGCCGGCGGCGTCCTCGCCCCCAGCCATGGCCGCTACGTCGGCGCCACCTCAATCCCTTTCGGCGAGTACAAGAAAAAGCCAGGGGACCGGATCGGCGCCTTCTGGCGGATGCCGAACGCCGCCGGCAAGAAGGTCCGCAACGTCCTCTTCGACGCGAACCACTGGAAGAGCTTCGTCCACGCCCGCTTGGGAACCACGCTCGGCGACGTCGGCAGCCTGTCGCTGTTCGGCGCGAACGCCGATCGCCACGCCGTCTTCGCCGAACACCTGGTGGCCGAAGACCGCGTGCGGGTCGAGGCCAAAGGGCGAGTCGTCGACGAGTGGAAGGCGAAGCCGGATCGGAGTGAAAACCACTACTTCGACTGCGTCGTCGGCTGCGCCGTCGGGGCGGCGATGCTCGGCTGCGAAATGATGGGCTTCACGGCGCCGCGGAAGTTCGTCTCGACGCCGATCAAGCTCTCGTCGAAGCAGTCCGCCACCCAGCCGGCGCCATCGGCGATGCAGCCGAACCAGCGTTTGCGGCTCTCCGACATCCAGTCTCGAAGGGGGTGAGCATGGCGCGAACGCCGCCGCCGTCCACGGACGACGCCGGTCGGGAAGGCCGGGGGATCGCCTGTCCGAACTGCGGCTGCAAACACTGGATCGTGATCCGCACCTGGCGGATCAACGGCGGCGTCCGCCGCCTTCGCGAATGCCGACACTGCGGCCGCCAGCGGCGGACGACCGAGCAATAAAAGACCCCCTCTTCTGATGCAGGAATTAGCACCCATGCTAATTCCTGCTTTCGTTTCCACTCCGCGCTGTTGCGTTTCCATTTCTCGCGGCAATGGTTCAGTCGCCGGACGTGTGATTCACACGCGTCTTGACGTTGGAGCGGGGTAGATCAGTGGCCGATCGCAAGGTTCATACCCTTGAGGACGTGGGTTCAAGTCCCACCCCCGCCACTGCCAGAGTCGAACGCCGTGAGGCGGAAAGCGCGCCGCTGTGTTTATCCGAAGGGTGTAAGCGGAACTGTAGAGCAAGCACGTTCGAGCCGTGCGGCTGGCACGATACTCGTGATGCCGGGTGGCCAAGCATCCGACCCCCTCAGGTCGCAAATCCGGGCGTTGAGTCCTGACGCTACAGGACCAGGAGGGTGCGAAGCCTCTCCGCCCAAGTAGTAGTTCAACAGGCAGAACACTCTCCTTTACGGAGCGGCATGCGGGTTCGACTCCCGCCTACTCGGCTTCCTCGAAAGGGCTCCACCATGGCGGACGACGACCTCAAAGAAACGATCGTCGACGCCGCGAAAGGCCTCCTGAAATCCGCCGGCGACAACGTCTCCGCGGAATCCCATCCGCTTCCGGACCTCATCGCGGCCGATCGCCACCTGAGTTCCAAAGCGGCGACGAAACGCAAAGGCTTCCCGCTTCGCATGGCGAAGATCGAACCGCCTGGAACCATCTAGCGATGCTCGCGAACATCGTCCGATGGTTCAGCGGCGGAAAGCGCGTCCAGGCCCCGCGGGTCGCCTTCAAGTACGACGCCGCCGCCCGATCGGTCGAAAGCCGCAAGCACTGGGCGAACGCCGACCTCCTGTCCGCCGAAGCGGCGAACAGCCCCGAAGTTCGGCGCATCCTGCGCAGCCGCAGCCGCTACGAAGTCGCGAACAACAGCTACGCCAGCGGCGTTGTGCTGACGCTTCAGAACTACCTCATCGGGTCCGGGCCGAGGCTTCAACTCCTCATTCCGGCTTCGAGGAATCTGAACACCGAGATCGAAGCGAAGTTCTGTGAATGGGCGATGGCCGTCAAGCTCGGCCAGAAGCTTCGCACGATGAAGGAGTCGAAGACGGTCGACGGGGAAGCCTTCCTGCTTCTCAGGACGAACCCCGGCCTTCCGACTCCCGTGAAGCTCGACGTCGAGACGGTCGAAGCCGACCAAGTGACGACCCCGAACTTCCGCCCGTCGCCGTATGCGACCGACGGGATCGTCTTCGACGAGTACGCGAATCCACGATACTACCACGTTTTGAAGTCGCATCCCGGAAGTTCCACCGCGGGACTCGCCGCCGAAGTGGAGATCGTCCCCGCGGCGTACATGATCCACTGGTTCCGCCCGCGACGGCCCGGCCAGGTCCGCGGGATTCCGGAGATCATGCCGGCGCTGCCGCTGTTCGCGATGCTCCGCCGCTACACGCTGGCGGTCCTCGGCGCGGCGGAGACGGCGGCCGACTTCGCCGCGGTGATCCAGACCGATTCGCCGGCGGACGGCGAGGCGCAGGCCCTGGAGCCGATGGACGTCTTCAGTCTGGAGACGCGGTCGGCGACGGTGCTTCCGGCCGGGTGGTCGCTCGGGCAGCTCAAGGCCGAGCAGCCGACGAACACCTACCCCATGTTCAAAGCCGAACTCCTCAACGAGATCGGCCGCTGCGTGAACATGCCGTTCAACCTCGTGACCTGCAACAGCAGCTCTTACAACTACTCCTCCGGCCGGCTGGACTACCAGTGCTTCTACGCCGACCTCGGCGTCGAACGCAACGACGTGGAGTGTTACACGGTCCGCCGCGTGTTCCTCGCCTGGCTTGAGGAAGCGGGTCTGATCCCCGGATACATCGCTTCGCCGCTCGTCCGCCAGTTCAGCAGCGGCGGCGACGTCCGTCCGGCGATCCCGCAGAAATGGTATTGGGACGGCCTGCCTGAAGTGGACGTCGTGAAGTCGGCCGAGGCCGACGACATCCGCCTCCTGAACAACACGACGACGCTGTCCGCGATCTACGCCCGAGACGGCGGCGACTGGGAAGTCGGGATGCGGCAGCGGGCCGTCGAGCAGGCTTTGCAACGTGAACTCGGCGTCGTCTCCGGTCCGCCGGCGCCGCCGGCCTCGGACCAGCAGGGAGGGAAGCAGGGTGAAAACGGCCCTCCTCAAAGTACCGAGTAGCATCCACCTCCGTGAACCGGGTGGCGAAGCGGTCGAGTTCGCGACGAGCGAAAGCGGCGGCGTCAAGAACCGCACTTACAAGGCGGTCGCCTACACGGGCGTCGAAGCCCGTCCGGGCAACTGGGGTGGGGCGCGGGTCATCATCGATCTCGCAGGCCTCGAAGCCGCTTCGCAAGTCGTCCCCAACTTCATGGGGCACGACCAGGAGCGTCAGGTCGGACAGACGTCGTCCGTGGAAATCACTCCTCGGATGGTGCGGGCCGCGGGGATCGTCTCGAACGACGACGCGGACCGCGACGTCCAGAAGTTGAAGCTCCGCGCCGACGAAGGTTTCCCCTGGCAGATGAGCGTAGGGGTGTGGCCGAGTTCGGTCGTCTACGTCGCCAAGGGCGAAAGCGCGATCGTCAACGGCCGTCGCTTCGAGGGCGAGGGTTACATCATCCGCAAGGGTCTCTTGCGGGAGATCAGTTTTTGCCCCCTTGGGGCGGACGGCAACACGAGCGCAGTCATCTCGGCTTCGGCCGAAGGTGAATCCACGGTGGAGGCTCTTACGATGAAGTTTGAAGACTGGCTCAAGAGCCTTGGTTTCACCGACGCCGCGGCCGTTCCGGCGACGCAGCTTCCCGCCCTTCAGGAGGCCTTCAAGACCTTCGAGGCGAAGACCGCTGCGGCCGGCGCGTCCGCTCCGCCGGCGACGGGCCGTCCAACGTGAACGAGCGGAGCGTGAGGGAAGCCAGCTCCTTGGCACGGAAGCCCGTCCAGGTGGCGAGGATGTAGAGCATCGCCCGATCGGCGCCGGTGAGGGTTTCCACCGTCCCGCCGGCTGCGGCCGCCGCAACGAGCTTCGCGAACTCGTCGGGGGTGAGGGCTCGCCTTTCCCGCCGGCGGTCCGCTTCCGTCGAGCCCCGCGACAGCCGTTCCGCCGGACTTTGCTCGAAGAATTTGTGCCGCGTCAGGTAGGCGCAGAACGCCTTGATCGTGGTGATGTAGTGGTTCTTGGTTTGCTGGCTGGCGGGAACCGGGGGCGGAGTCGGCGGAACGGGTGGGGGCGTGCGAGGAACGGCGAACTTGCGGCTGTAGTTCGCCACGGTCCGCGGCTTCCGCGGGCGAAGGATGCGCTTCAACCCGTTGACGAAATCGACGATGCAGGCTTCGGTGATCTCGCGGACGCTGGCCAGCGGGGCGTCTTGCGGGGTCCGCGCCTCGCGGGCGAAACGCTCAAGGCGCGATCGCGTTTCAAGGAGGTGGTCCATCGTCGCCCCGTCGGCCTGGACCGTCCGAACGAAGGTCGCAATGTGCGGCTCGAATCGCTCGTCGTCGGTCGGCAGGGCGTTGAGCTTCACTTCCAAATCAGCGGCGGCCCGCTCGGCGATATTGCGGGATTTCCGCTCTTCTCGCGCCGAGGGGCCGCCAATCTGGACGTCGGAGGTTTGCTGATTCCAGTTGCCGTCGTGGTCCTGCCAGCGGAAGACGTAGACCCCGCGGCCGCGGCGAGCGACGACCTTAACCTTGATCGTCCGCTTCTTCCTCCGTGTCATCCTCTTTCTCTCCGCAGTTGAAAAAGTCGATCAACCATTTGCCCCGGATGACCACGAAGGCCGCTTTCCCCCCCTGGCGCCAGCAGCGCAGCCGGCGGCGGCCGGCGGGCGGGTTGAGCCAGTTGGTGACGGTCCGCGGCGAAACGCCCAACAGCTCGCAAAGGTCGCAGGGGCGGTAGAAGTCGTTCGGGTCGATCGAAAAACCGGCGGTCGCGGTAGCCATAAAAAACGCTCCCGTTTGGGTGGATTGCAATTTTTCGAGGGAAAAAACTTTCAAACCGCCCAGCGAGGCGCGTAGACTCCTGAAGTTGGCCGAACCTCTACCAAGAGGGTCGGCAACCTGGCGATCTTTGCCACGTCGCTGGGTCGGTTTTGGGGCCGGGAAGTTCAGTTTGCCGACCAGGCTGAACTACTCGGTGAGAAACGATCAGGAACGGGGTGTCCCTCAGCGATGGGGGTCACCCCGTTGGCTTTTGGTTGGCGTCGCCTCCTTCCATTCCAGGCAGCGCCCGTTGCCGATCTCCACCGCGGACCACTCGCGGGAGCGAGTTCACGACCTTCGTCCAGGCCTTTTCGACCCAAGGCCGATCGCGTTCGTGGGTGTACCACTGCTCGAAGGCGGGGGCCGACTTGCGGACATCGCCGGGAAGATCGATCCCCGCGAGAGCGCCGCCGCCGCACCCGCCGTAACGCAGGTCTCGCAGCACGGCAACCATCGCTGTCACGAATCGGCCGGGTTCCGCCTCGCGAAGGCCGCCCTTTCGGGTGCGTTCCTGGATGTCCTCGGCGACGATTCGGCCGCGGACGAAGGCCGAAAGGTAGAGCCGCAGAAACTCAGGGATGGATTCGTGCCCCCCCTGCGACGCCCGCAGCGCCATGACGAGGTCGGTCAACGACTTCCCGTCAAGCGAGGCACCGTCGCTGCCGAGCTGGATCATGGGCGCCCGCTCCTCGATCGCTTGAATCCGCTTCAATAGGGCCTGAAGAAGCGGACCAACCGCCTTCAGCTTCTTGTCCCGCTCGATGAAGTAGTCGCGGATTGCATAGCCCTGGTCCGTCGCCTCCAGCATCGCCCAATGCTTGGCCATGTCGGTGGTGATGCGACGCCGCTGTGAACGGCGATCGCCACCGCGACCAGTGGATTGGTTTCCGACGTTTACGAAATCAATCCAGAAGTCCTTCCCCTCCACCGCCCGGGTCTGTTTGACCCGCAGTTCGAACCAATCCGTGAACTTCTGCCGGCTGCCGACCATCTGCCAGAGGTCGCGGGCATCGACGCTTTCGGGATCGTCCCCGTCGTCGTCGAAAACCGGAATGAAAACCTGATTGCTCATCGAAACTCTCCAAGGGTGAACGGCTCGGCGATGTGCCGGGCCGAGTGCGATCCTATCCAAAGTCCTAGGGACTGTTTCCAGGAAGGTTACAGAACCTGTAACCTTCGACGCTTTTTCTGCTACCCGGCCGTCTCAGGCTCGTCACCAGCGTCATCGAACACGGGAATGAAAACCTGGTTGCTCGTCTAAAACTCCCTTGGGAAGCCCCGCGGCGACTTGCCGCAGCGGGAACGTAGCAGAACTTGCCAAATCCGAGAACAACCCGTGCCCTTCCAGAAGCCTCGAAAGCACCGGCTCAACGAACCTAAGTCCTTTCAAAGCATACTGATAAGCCGGAATGATTTGCGGGTATTGCAAGAAATTCCGACTTCCCCCAGGCGGCGCAAGCGTAAATGAACGTCCGTCCACGATGGGACGGTGCGCTAGCACCGGGGCCGACAGTTGGAACGCTTGTAGGGGTGGCGACGTCGGAGTGTAACTCGCGCTGCTGCCGACGCAAACAGACCTGGATACCGTCGGCTTTACCGACGGTGTCATCCGTACAGTTCTTTTCGCAGCCATCCCGGTTACTCGACCAGAGCCTGCGATCGTCGCCGGCCGAAAGTGCTACTCGGCCTTCGACTCGAAGGCCTCGGTCGCCGCAATCCAGCGGGAAGCCCGCTCGCCGCGGGTAGCCTTCAGCGAAGTCCAGTGCTTGCGCCACAGCGGCAAGCTGGATTCCCGCCAGCCGGGGAGCGGCCCGATCTTCACGGCCGGCGCCAAGTCGATCGGATGCCAGCGCCGCAGCGTCGTCAGATCGTTGCTCGAAGCCCCGATCAGTCGACCGATTTCGGACGCGGACAGGTACAGGACGGGATCGGGAATCTGCGGCATGAATGCACCTACAGACAAATGACGAGCGGCGAAAACGAGGCGTCGACGTCGGCCGCTCGGCGACGTGGAGACACGTTCGCGCAACGAAAGCGCGAAACGCTGTTCTGGGGATGTCCAATCTGGAAGCGACGCGCAGAAAGCGCTGTCGCTGATCCTGGCAAGAAGGGCCCAAGAGGTCCGCTTTATCGGAGCCGTGGGCAGGCATCAGGAACTTGAACCGGCCGTGAAGGGCTCTCTCCAATCCAGCGGAGAGCGATTCAGCGGGCGGACCGCAAGGAAGCGGCGTCATTTCGTCGGCACGCACCAGGGCGGCCAGGGCGAAACATAGACCCAAGGCGCCTGCACTGCAAGCGTAAAATGGCCGATCCGCTCTGGATTTCAGGGTGCCTCCGCAGCGGCAACGTGAAAGCATAGTATCACCCCAGCGCCGGCGAACGGCGCGGAACATCAGGCAGGCGCGGCCGTGCAAATGCACCGCAGGCCGGCAAGGCGATCAAAAAAACGCGGGGGTGGGGCTGCCTCAGAAGGGAGCGCGAATTAGAATTCGCGGCAGCCTAAGGATGGGGGCCCCGGGTACATCGGGAATCTCGTCCGCGGGTTAGGGGCCGGAGTGTGGTAGCACACCCCGAGGCCCCGGCTTTTTCAAGCCGCGGACGAAAAAGCAGCCTACAGGCGCCAATTGGCGCCTGCAAGCATATTTCCCGACGAGTTCCCCGAGGCGGCGGGGAGGGTCCGGCGCGGCAGGCCGACGGCGGCCGCGAGCGGAATTGAGGCGGGATACCCTCAGGATTGCTGAGGGTATAAGAAAGGGCGTTCCAGCCCGAAGCTAGTCCCTGCGTCTTTCGACGATGACGACGTTCATGGCGTGCATCTCGACTCTTTGGGTTGCGCCGTCCATAGCGTTGGGCTCTGCCGATGATTGTACTTGCACTAGCGTTCAGGTCAAGCATTTCAACCCCGCAAAATTGCTGATCCCCAAAGGGGCGGATTTCGTTGCATTCCGCAAGCGGCGGAGGTAGCGTCGACGGTCGGGCGGAAAAACATCAGGTGGCGGAAAGGACGAGGCGATGAACGGGCTTCGATGGTTGGTCGCAGCGGGCGCGCTGGCGGCGATCGGGTGCGGATCGGCGAAGCCGGAACCGTCGGTCAAAGAGCTTCAGGAAAGGGTCGAACGGCTGGAGGCGCGTCAGGCCCCCGCTGGAAAACCGCTATCCAAGGAAGAGGCTGAAGAAGCCCGGAAGAAGATCGAAGCCGCGATCCAGGCCGCCGGAAACTCTGAATTCGAGCGACTTGACGCGAAGTACGGGAAGCCCGCCTCCACGTCCTCCCCGAAGGCCGCCCCATGATCCCGCTGAGCGACGATCTGCGGCAGCGGGTCGAAGCGGCGGCTTCCCGGTTCATCGCGGCTGAGGAGTCGCTACAGGCCGCCGCAAGCGAGCGGCGCCCCCCGTCCGCGGTCGCCCGAAAGAACATGGTCGCCGCCGCTGAAGAACTGCGGTCGCTGCTCGGCGAAGCGCTGTCGTGGTTCAAAGCCGACTCGATCCGCTGCCGCGGGCGGATCTGGCACATGGTCTGGACGGGTAAGGAAAGCGTGCTGGCGAGCGTCAAAGAGGCGAGCGTCGGGGAGTAGTTCTAGATTGATCTTCCGAAAAAAGGGGGCTGAATGAGCGAGCTGAGAACAAACATCGTAGTCACACGCACTCCGGAAGGAGCGGAAGTCGAAGTGTGGCTGAATGGCCAGCCGCCTACTCGACCTCTCAAGGTGCAGAAGGCGGACGTCCCAGCCGTCGAAGCGGCGTTGAAGGCCGTGTTCCCATCCTTCACCATGCCGCCAGTCCACGAGGACACGGGACCGTGGCCGGTCGATGGGGAAAAGCACCCTGACGCCATGGAATGGGAATTCTGGAAGATGTTTGAGCGTCCATCCAGATCCTAGAACACCCCTACTCCCCCCACCCCTCGGCCATCCTCTCCGCCACCGGCCCGAGCAGCCGCAGCGCCCCGGCGGCGTTGTCTGCGTCCCATGCCCCGATCTGTTCGCACGGCCCATCCGCCCGCGTCCGCACCCACACGACGACGCGGGTCCACACATGGCCGGGCGTGTCCTCGGCGACGGCGTAGCTCACTTCGATTTGCCAGTGGTCCGGGGCGGCGGCGGCCAGCTCGGGCGGGGGCGGCGCGTCGCCCGAAGCCAGGACGGCCGACGGGAAGGCGATGCAGGCGGCGAGCAGCAACGGGCGGAGCATGGCGGACTCCCGAGGGCAAAATACTTGACTAGTCAACCATTCCCGCCGGGGTCGAGCTTGGCGGGGAAGATGTCGTGCCAGTGATCCAGCCCGAGCGCCGCCGCCAAGGGCTCCCACTGCTCGCATGACGGCACGGCGCTTCCGTTGCACCAGCGGTTCACAGTCTGCCGGGTGAGCCCCAGCCGGCCCGCCACCTTCAGCGCCCCGACCTTCTCCACCAGCGGCCTGAGGTGCGCGGCGATCACCAGCCGCACCCTCGCTGCGTCCGTCCCTGCGTCGCTCATCCCGCCCCCTTCGCTTCAGACCGCCCCGCGATCTCATCCCTTCGATCGTAGCGGCTGACCGCCTGCCGCACCAAGGGGGCTTCCTTGCCCCCGGCCTCCCGGCCCTTAATGTTCGTTCCGCGGCGGCCGGGGCTGCTCGGCTTGCAGCCGCTGGGCCTGCCTTTCTTGGCTGCGATGCCACCAGCATGTGAGGCACCCTTGCCGGGGGCGTTTTTCGCAGGTCGCCATGATCGCGTGCCTGATCCCGTCCCAGCCGGTGCGATGTATCTCCCCCCAGCAAACGCCGATCGTCTGTCTCTGCGCCATGCTCGTCACTCCTCCACATCCACAACGTGCGACAGCCGCCATCCGTCTTCTCGAAGCTTCGCCGCGCTGGTGGCTTGGCGCATATCGCAGCGGTGACGACGCCCCCGAGCGACTCGCACCAAGAGACGCCCCCGCGGGTTGAGTAGCCGGCCGCACACCCACACCTCGACCCTTTCGGTGGCGAGCGAGGCTCGCATCCACGCCCCGGCTGACATCGTTGGGCTCCTGCGTTCGGACATAGGGACTCTCCTTTGAATGGGGTAGGCGACGGGTTGATTCCGCGGTCGGGGGCCTTCCCTGGCCCCCTCGTCTCCCGTCGGCCTAATCTTCCAGGGCTTCGGCCTTGCGGAGGCAGGCCCGCATCCGCACCCGCTGGCCTTCAGCCGCCGCGTCCCAGGCGTGCATCTTCGATTCGTTCCCGGCGATCGTCGCCTTCATCGCCTCGCGGTCGCAGCGGGCGGCTTCTTCGCGGTGGAGTTCGGCGGCTTTGCGGAGTTCGGCGGCGGTCTTCATCGTGGTTTCCTTTCGTGCGGTTGGTTACTTGTATGCCCTAGTTATACACGCCTCGCACGCCACGTCAACAGGTTGTTGCGTGTTTTTCTGGAATTGTTTTGGTGGTTGCGTCGGCGCACGAAAACGCCCCGCTCGGCTTGCTCAGCCGGCGGGGCGAATAACGCTTGCAATTTCCGCTGGTCTACTTCAGGTCGTCGGGCGGCGGAGATGGGATGAACTTCGCGCCTTCCCTGGCCAGATCGCGGACGAGGCCGCCGGGGGACGTGTCACGCCCGATCGTCGCCTCCATTTCGTCGAGGGCGGCGCGTTGCCGCCGGATCAGCTCCCGCAAGTTCGCGGCGCGGACTTCTTCGACCGTCATTCCGGCCGGCAGCGCAGGCATGATTTTCATGATTTCACCGCGGAGTAGCTGAAGTAGAGGCCGAACCAAAAGAAGATCGATTTCGGCTGACCGACGGCCGGAGTGAACTTGATCTCGACCCGCCGCCATTCGCCCTTGCCGTCGTTAACCGCCGGAATCGACCCGATCGCCGAAGCCGGCGCCGACCAAAGGAAGTTGGAGCCGAGGGCGTCCAGATCCCAGTCGGTTGCGGTGTCGCTCATGACGTCGGAGGGCGTCAAGGCGATCGTGCTGCCGATCTTGCTGCCGCTGATCTCCGCCCACTCGTTCCGCCAGTTCGGCCCGCGGAAGCGAGGCGGCGGCGAAGTCCTCCAGACCTCGGCGGCGATGCTCGAAATGTCGGCGATCAGCGCCAAGTCGGTCTTGTTTTTGCGGACCTGCGCCACCAGGTCGACGGGCGAACCTTCGTTCGCGTAGCCTGCGATGAATCCCATCGTCTACCCCTCCGGTCCACAACAGCCGACGTATCCGAGCGGTTCATCTTCGTCCACGAATCCCAGCGGTCCGCCGTCGCCGACCTCGCCGAGATCGCCTCCGTCGTCGAAGCCGTCGTCCGGTTCCTCGCCGCCCGTCGGATAGACCTGGCCGAGGCAGATGCAAAGGTCGAAAGACACGAGCGTTCCCATCTCGCCCGTGCATTCCGTCTCCGTTTCGCACACGCCAGCGATCGGCAGGCCGGGCAGCAAGCCCCCCACGCACTCGGTTTCCGTTTCGCAAACGCCGCCGAGGGCGGCCGCCAGCCCCAGAGCCCCGCCGCATTCGGTCTCCGTCTCGCACAACCCTTCGAGGCTTACGGACAGCGACAGCGTGCCCGTGCATTCCGTCTCCGCCTCGCACAGCCCAGCGATCGCCACCGTGGGGAGGAGTTCGCCGGTGCATTCCGTCTCGGTTTCGCAGGCCCCTTCGAGGGCCGCAGCCAGGCCGAGTTCGCCGGCGCACTCGGTCTCGGTTTCGCACGTCCCGCCGATCGGCGTTTCGGTGGGGAGCGTCCCGAAGGGGTCCGCAGCCCAGGCGGCGACCTGGCCGGCGGAGAGCGCGACGTCGTCGAAGGCCGCGACTTGGGCGATCTGGCCGTTCCAATACTCCCCAAAAAAGCTGACCTGCCGCCCGATGTAAGACGTCGCCGAGCCGTGCGTGAGGGAGGCCGAGCCCGACGCGACAAGGGTGCCGTCGACGTAGAGGGCGAGCGCCGAGCCGTCGTAGACGATGGCCAGGGCGTGCCAGGTGTCGGCGACGATGGGGTTGCTGGACGACTCCACGAAGTCGGGAGTGAATCCCCCGCCGATCGCCTCATCCCCGTGAATCCCGAGAAAGAAGGCTTCGGAATCGCCGAAGGCCGCCGCCCAGGTGTAGCCGCCCGCAGCCGACGCGGGCTTGACCAGTGCGAGCAGCGTCATGGGCTGCGTGCCGCTGGCGAAGGCCGTGGTGGGCACTTCGATGTAATCGCTCGACGTACCGTCCTGTTCCCAGACCGTGCCGTAGGTGCCATCGCTGGCGTAGGCGCCGCCGTGCGTGGTGCCGTCGCGGCCGTTGCCCGAGTAGTCCGGGGAGACGTCGCCTCCCGCGTCGCCCGCTTGCCAGTGCCAGTAGCCCGTCAGGTTTTCGAGAGGGAGGGACGGGGGCGGCCCGGCCGGGGCGATCGTTACCCCCGCATCCAATCCCTCGACTTCGGGAATGTCCGTGTACGCCGTCTCGTCGTCGGCGGTCAGGAGGATGATGTTGGAGTCGTCGAAAGGGCCGGAAATCCATCCGGGGTCGGTTACAGTAGGCGAAGAGAAGGACGTAGAGGAGAATTGGAAC
>Ga0163148_10002896_pt1 | contig 19748 bp, 14 predicted proteins | sample OliLakLV19MP7P2_FD_148606 | JGI IMG/M metagenome (GOLD analysis project Ga0163148, IMG submission 148606) | Freshwater microbial mat bacterial communities from Lake Vanda, McMurdo Dry Valleys, Antarctica- Oligotrophic Lake LV.19.MP7.P2 | ecosystem: Environmental > Aquatic > Freshwater > Lake >...
TAAATATGGCTGAAATTGAATTGAGTGTCTTAAACAGACAATGCCTTGACCGACGAATTGCTCACAAAGACCTTTTAAAACAGGAAATCGCTGCCTGGGAAAAACGCAGAAATGAACTCTCCTGCAAAGTAGATTGGCAATTTACTACTGAAGATGCCCGTATTAAGTTGAAGCGCCTTTACCCGTCAATTATCTCTTGACAGAGTACTAGTAGTCGCGGGTGTAAGTTTAGCTACCCATTAGCAAGACTGTTCTGCGAGGCTTTTAGCTTGCAGAACAGTCAGCGTATTTCCGCCCTCTTGTACTAGTTTAGTTAGACCACATCACAACTAAGAGACAATGGAGGGAGCTACTAGCTCCCTCCGCTAAATGAGTAAGTCAGTGGCGAGAAACTTATTGTTACAGAAAGGATGGAGATTCACCTATGCAATCTTTTGGAGTCAGTATTGTTATTTGCTGCCATAACAGCGCGGAACGTTTACCCGCTACCCTTCTCCATCTTTCTCGTCAAAAGGTATCTCCAGAAATTCCCTGGGAAGTGCTAGTTGTAGATAATGCCTCAACGGATCAAACTGCTCAAGTTGCACAGAATTGCTGGTCTGGAGTTGAGCTTGCTCCGCTGAGAGTTGTATCTGAATCACACCTAGGACTTTTCTCCGCTCGAAAGCGCGGCTTGATTGAATCCAATTACGACATCATTAGTTTTGTAGACGATGATAATTGGGTGTGTCCTGAGTGGGTTCAGATTGTCTCAGAACTGATGAGTCAGCATAGTGATATTGGTGCATGTGGAGGTTACGGTCAGGCAGTCTGTGAGATTTCTCCTCCAAGTTGGTTTGAACATTGTGCCAGATATTATGCCCTTGGTGCGCAAGGCAATAATCCCTCAGAAGACATCACTTCAACTCGGGGTGCCCTATACGGCGCAGGTTTGACAGTGCGTAAGCAAGCATGGCAACAACTCCTGGATGGGCAGTTTCAACCACTTCTAACAGGTCGTAAAGGTTCAGCCTTGACTTCAGGTGACGATATTGAATTTTGCTACGCGCTGCGCTTAGCGGGTTGGCGGCTATGGTACGACTCGCGGCTCACCTTTGAACACTACATGCCCATCGCACGCTTGAAATGGGCATACGTCCGTCGATTGTCCCGTGGGTGTGGGGCTGGCGAACTGTTACAGATGCCGTATCGTTACGCACTTGAGTCGGATCAAACCAGCTTTAAAGCTCGACTTAAAAGAAGCTGGCAATGGCGAATCTTAGCAATCTTCAAAAATCTTGCCAAGCAACCATTCAAACTCCTGATATCGTCGATGTCACTGCTTGAGGGCGATATGACCGTTTTAGAAATTGAAGAGAATGTTGGAGCATTTCAGGAAATTTTGAGAAGCCGCAAAAAGTACGAAGTAGAGATTGCTGCGATTCATCAGGCACCCTGGAACCAGCAAAAAGTTATCAGCTAGCAAAAAACCTTCACCCAAATCAATACTATCCCATCATTTTGCAAGACCTTTTCTTGCTCCTTTTGCCTGCCTCCGCGTGATGGCACGTTGATAAGATGCTTCGAGCAAGGGGCGGATTTGGTCAGGAGAGTATTCAGCAAGTAAGCGATCTCGTGCCGCTTGACCTAGTTGCATCCGTAATTCTGGTTGCTGAAGTAACTCATTCACAGCATGGGCAATTTTGTCTGAACTGTGAGGTGGAACTAAGCGTCCAACCTTCCCGTGGTTCAACATTTCAGTCATGCCTCCAGCATGACTACCAACGACACCACGGGCAGCAGCCATCGCTTCAAGGCAAACATTGGGAAAATTCTCCCACAGGCTAGGAAAAACACAAATATCAGTTTCAGCCAGAATGCGTGGGATTTCTGCTAACGGTACCGGATTGACAAACTCAATTGACTTCTGGAAAGCTTGAAGATATTGCTCTAAATACTGACGCATGTTGAGCTTACGATTCGGTGAGTAACCAGGGCTACCCACAAATCTAAATTTAGTGCTGGGATGATTTTTTAGAATTAGATGAATGGATTGAGCAAAGTCAATAACCCCTTTTCGATATTCAAGCCTTCCCATAAAGGTAACCCTATTCGTTTGGGTATCTACTCGAATGTTAAGGAGCTTTTCCGAAGGGATATAGGGGTTGGGAATATAGGATAGTTTATGGGTATCTAATTTCCAAGTTTTGACAACTTTATCAGCCATTCCTTGAGTTAACAGGACGACTTCATCAGCCTCTAACGTATGCAGACATTCCACATCATGATGCGGTTGATAATACCAATAGCTAATCGGATTGGCTCCACGTTTAATCACATCCCTTAAATAGAAGCGGAATTTAGTCGTAAAAGGATATTGCTGATCATTAATCTGCTTAATTAAGAACATTGGGGTATGAAGTTTTACCACTAAAGGTAAATCTGGAAAGCGTTGAATAATCTTTCGTGCCTCAGCATACAATTCAGGGCCTTCAACCACATCAAATTGAACTGTAGGATGCCGCTCTGCGAAGACTTGAGTAATTACTTCAGGAAATTTTTGGCGATCGGACTCAAGGACACGATGAACAATAATGCCATCTTCGGTTTCAGTGCCAGATCGCTCCAGGCTTCCAGCAAACACTTCAACATGATGGCCACCATTTTTCAAGAGCCTCGCAGCCTGATAAACATAGGTAGCAATGCCACCGAAGGCAGTATCAGGTGGATACTCATAGCTGATAAAGGCAATTTTCATAATTTACGGCCCGATAGACAGTAATCTAAATATAGAGACTTCAGAAGCTTAGAAATGGCTAGAACCTATAAGCCTCAAGCCGTGTTTTGAAGCTTCAGTTTATTTTGGAATATCTAAAATATTTAAATACTTTTGCGTTACCGCTTCGACGGTGAATTGGTCAAGCCAAGATGCATCAACTGGTCTGCGATCGCCTGCTAAGGCATCCAGAATTGCCGCAGCTAAAGCCTCAGGATCACCAACAGGTACAAGAATTCCATACCTACCGTTGTCTAAAACCTCCGCTGGCCCACTCGGACAATTGGTTGATACGACTGGAACGCCTGCTGCCATTGCTTCAACTAGCACATTGCCGAAGCCTTCCCAGGCTGACGAAAGAGCAAACACTGCAGAACGGGTCATGTAGGCATATGGGTTTTGTACAAAACCAGGCATTTTTACATCATCGTCGAGTTGGAGTTGATGAATTAAATGTTTTAGTTTTGACTCTTCACCCCCTTGCCCCAGGATCATTAAACGTACAGGGCGTATTTGCCGAACCCTAGCAAATGCTTGAATTAAGTTGGCAAAATCCTTCTGGGGTTCTAATCGCCCAACGCCTAAAATCACAGGCGGTTCCCCAGGTACAAACCAGGGATGATCAAGGGGTTGTTTAACCTTATCCAAAAGATTTGAAGTCAGGACAGGATTGTAAATAACCTGAATGTCTTTCACTGACAGTCCAGTTACCTTTGCTAAATCCTGCGCGACTCCTTGAGAAACTGTTATAACACCATCAGCCCAAGGATAGGTTAATCTCGCCGCTAAAGGAATCCACCGCTTTGATTCCTTCCACGAGGCACTTTGAGCATCTTTAGAAATGGCGCTGTGCTCAGAGACGACCACTCGGGTTGGGACTCTAGTAAGTTGCTTCGCAATAACGGCCATTTCTGTCGAATAATGCCCCGCAGCCAAAAGTGCCTGAGGGCATTCCTCCTTCAGATATCTCATCACATCAGATAAGCTTTTTGACTGATGATGAGCCTTCAAATCAACAACTCTCACTTCCGGTGGAAATTGGCTCAACAAATTACTATTACCTTCAACCGTATTAAGGACTAAATCAACCCCTAACCCATGTTGAATAAAACCCTGACATAGATTAATCATGACTCGATCAACGCCGCAGTCATAAATCATGCGGAGATAAATTGCAAGTCGGCAGGATGATGAATACATTAATCTACTCACTAAACTATATCAAACTACATCAATTTTCAACTGCAATTTGAATTACAAACTTAAAGAGATACAAAAACATTAATTCAGTTCAAAGACTCCATCGTTATCACCGCTATTTACCTTAAGGAGTTGGACTACTGAGGTGCTATCATTTTCATTCTGAATAGGTGAAATATTTAAGGCATTAAGATATCGACGAGTTGCTGCCATTAGAGTGAATTGCTCTAACCACTGTGAATCAACTGGTTTTCCAGGATCCTTTAAAGCATTCAACATCGCATTTGCCATCGCTACACTATCTCCCACTGGGACTAAAGCGCCGTACTTATCATCTTTTAAGACTTCAGCAGGTCCACTTTGACAGTTTGTCGATACAACAGGAGTGCCAACTGCCATAGCTTCCACTAAAACATTAGACATTCCCTCCCAAGCAGAGGACAGCACGAACACTGAAGCTCTTGCCATATATGCAAAGGGGTTATTAACGAACCCAGGCATCCACACATCGTCTCCGAGCTTTAGTTCCTCAACTAAGGCTTCAAGCTGGGGACGATCAGGCCCCCAACCCAGAATTACCAGTCGTGCGGGGCGAATTTTACGAACCTGAGCGAACGCCCGAATCAGGGTTGGGAAATCCTTTTGAGGTTCCAGCCGACCGACCCCCAAAATCACTGGAGGCTCTCCCGGTTTGAACCAGGGATGATCTAAGGGCGCCTGGGCTCGCTCTTGTAAATCTGGCAAAATCACAGGATTGTAAATGGTGTGAATGCGATCGCTGGGTAATCCAGTTAGCATTTCCAGATCAGCAGCAACCCCTTGCGAAACTGCAACCACTGCATCCGCCAGTGGATAAAGCCATCGCATAGCCAGCGGAATCAACCATTTGCGACTTCCTCTTTCATGAGATTTCAGTTCGCGGGAGAGGAAATTGTGTTCAGGAATCAACACTTTGGTGGGTACCCCCGACAAGTACTTTGCCACCAGCGCAACTTCATTGGCGTAATGCAAACTGGGAATCAGGGCATGAGGACGCTCTCGCCTCAGGTATTGAATAAGGGCGGGAAGACTAGCAGAAACGCGAGGAGCGTTTAAATCAATTACCCGAACGCCATCAGGAATTGGCCACAAATCCAACCCTTCTCCAGCGCTGACGACGAGATCCACATCTAGGCCGTGCTGAATGAAACCAGAGGCCAAATTTAACAACACTCTTTCAGCACCGCCACCACCCAATGTGCGGAGAAACAACGCGATACGATAACGAGCTTTAGACACAGCAATACCTCAATCTAGCTAGAGGACGGATATAGCGGTTTTGGTTTAGTGAGGTATGAGCAAGGGGGGTTAAGGCTTTTTTATAACTTTGGACAAGAAGCCTATACCAGGACGAACAAGTTAAATGCCGACTCTGGCTATGATTCCTGACTCGCCGTCTACACGCTTCTTATAGTGCCGACTATATCAAAGATAAGCTTTGCCTCAGTGATTCGAGAGTGACTACAAGAACTTTACCAATAGCTAAACTATTGATACTCCGCAGAATACGCAAACCAAATAAACAAAAGTAATCTTTATTCCCACAAGCATAATAAATTATGGTGCCAACTTTATCTGTAAATCTTTCTACGATATAACGACATCTTTATGGAGAAAGCATGAAGACTCATGAGGATTTAGGATTGGTCGCTTGCTGGAATGCAAGCGATAAATGTTCTGTACTGGTTCTATAAAACTCTCGCGTGAGAACCCCGGTCTTTCAAGCCGGGGATGAAACGCAGCCGCAGCTTTTAAGCTGCCTGCCCGGTGTCGGTGATACAATTAATTTACAGGATTAGTAGGAATAACCAGCTACGTTTTGAGACATTCTAGTACGGTGAAATACCAGTCAGTAAGACACTGCCAGTTTTTAACTGAGTAAGACTATGGCACAGACAAGCAAGGCAGAATGTGGAGCGTACCAATCAGGCGGAGTGCTGGACTCGCGAACGACTGCAAAAAATAAAAGTACCCACGATGCCATCATCTTTAGATAGTTGGCTTGAGTGGTTAGGGGCGCTTTGACTCGTCCCCAGAAACGTCGATACTGGTCAGCTAAGAGATGCGTGAAGCAATACGGCTTTAGCCTATTGCAGAACAACCTTTTAGAATCCCCGCGTCTTTAGATCGGGGAGTAGTCAAATGGCTATCCAATGAGGCTAGGTTGGATTATTGAGAACGTAAGTTTCAGACGCATGGCGCACAGCAAAATAGACTCCCCACGTATCAAAGCCTGGCATATTTTCTATCATCCACCCTCGACTGGCGACTCGTTCTAACCCAACGGCTGCCATGACTAAATCCAGTTCAGGTTGGAACAAATACCTCATGCGGTGAGTTTCTTGTATTTCTTGAACTGTACCACTCGTTTTGTCACGGGTAAAGATGTGGTAATTAACATCCACGACATTGTCATTAGGGTGGAAGGTGGGTTCCGCAATGCGGGTCACTTGCAGGGTCTCATCCTCTAACCGCTTGACGCGCACCGTTGGGCGATCGCTGAGTACCGCCGGCCCGTACCAGCAGTCAAAGATAAACACCCCATTTGGTTTTAAATGAGCTTTGACCGTAGCAAAGGATGCCATTAGATCGGCATTCGTCGTTTGATAACTCATGACATGAAAGAGGGAAATGATGGCATCAAATTGCTCATCCAGTTGCACATCGCGGATGTCACCCTGACTAAACTGCAATTGTGCCGCTATGGTGGGAGGTACTTGGTTGAGGTTTTGGTGCGCCCGTTGCAGCATTTCCGCACTCAAGTCAATGCCATGAAGGCTATATCCATATTGGGCTAACTGGATGGCATGGGCACCCGTCCCACAACCCAACTCTAGAATGGATTTAGCCTCAGGGGCGTAGGTTTGGAGGAGCTGATGAACAAATTCTGCTTCTCCTACGTAGTCTTTCGAGGCATACAGCAAATCGTAATAGCGAGCATAGGTGCCAAAAACGTTCATCTCAGTCTCCGGTTCTGCGGAAGTAAAGTCCGTGATAATAAGGAACAGATTTTTCTGGATGGAACGGAATCATGCAAGCAGTTTGGAGGTCTTCCCACGTATCAACGAGTTCATAGTTAAGTTGTGCTAAAGATGCAATAAAAGCAGACTTGTTGAATACATATTGCGGATAAAACACGTTGCCGCCATTTTGTAGCGTGACAAACTGTTCTCCATCATAGAGAGGCAAACGATTAATCAAGAGATGCCCCGGTTTTGACGGCAGCCGCTTCAGCGTGGCGGCAAAATCCTGAACATATTGCAGAGAGCCGGATGCTAAGAAGATCTGATGCCCATCTAGTTGCTCAAAATCAGACGTAAACACCAGTTGGGTATGCTGGGGGTTTTGAGCCAGGAAATTCTTTCCCGCTTCGACAATGTATGGCAAATCACAAACGCACCATATTAATGAGTCCGGCAATCGGAGATATTTGGAATATGCATAAAAATGGACTCCAATATTGCCGCCAAAATCGAATACGGTGGGGGCTATATGTTCAACATTTAATAGCGTATTTAACCAGAATAAAATGGGATAGTCGTAGGGGCGCATTAAGCAATTACTCCCCTCCCAATTCCCCGCTTTCATCATCTGCACATAGTCTTCAGCCAGTTCTGGGTTGTCGTAGCCGATGGTTTTAGTGGTTGGCGCAGCAGCGATCGCGGCCTCAAAGGTGTCAAAAACTCCGCAAAAGCACCCGTAACACTCGTTCGCGAACCGATGTTGGTATCGAGGCTGATTGATCAGGCGATGCAGCGATCGCAGTCCGGGAATTTGCTTAATCAGATTTTTCATAGAACATCTTGGAAATCACCTGGACAACGTAGTCAATCTGTGCGTCGGCCAATGCCAACCCACTGGGGAGATAAAACCCGCGCCGAGCGATATTCTCAGCGACAGGACAAGATTCATCGTGAAATAAGCCCATTTTCTTGAATACAGGCTGTTCATGCATACACCAGAAAAATGGACGGGTACCAATGTTAAATTGCTTCAGATATTCCATGGCGGCTTTAGCATCAAACGGCACTTCGGCTTTCAGCACAACGCCATAGACCCAGTAAATGTTATTGGCATAATCGGTTTGCGCCAGTGGCAACTGGAGTTGGGGGATATTGGACAGTTGTTCGGTATAGCGTTTGCCCATGTGACGCTTACGAGCCACAAACTCGGTTAGTCGCTCCAATTGCGCCACGCCCAGGGCTGCTTGCAAGTTCGTCATTCTAAAATTCCAACCCAGTTCTTCGTGCAGAAAACGTTGCTGGGGTTGGAAGCAAAGATTCCGCAGCGATCGACAGCGTTCTGCCAGGGCGGGATCATCGGTCACGACCATACCACCCTCACCGGTGGTAATGTGCTTGTTGGGGTAAAAGCTGAAGGTGCTGATAGCACCAAAACTACCACAGGGCTGATCCTTATAAGTTTGCCCATGCATTTCTGCCGCATCTTCAATGATCTGCAGGTCATAGCGTTGTGCTAAGACCATCACCGGGTCTAAATCAACGGGCAACCCGTAAATATGAACCACTAAGATCGCTTTGGTTCGAGTCGTAATTTTGGCCTCAAGTTGATTCACATCCAGATTCCAGGTGTCTGGATCACAATCAACGACGACAGGCACGGCTCCGGCTCGCACAATTGCTGCTGCACAAGAGATGATGGTGAAAGTTGGTAAGATGATCTCATCCCCTGGAGCAATACGCAGAGCCGCGATCGCTAATTCAATCGCCACAGAGCCATTACTTACCGCAATACCGTAACGCCTACCCATGCGCGCGGCAAACTGTTCCTCAAATTGCTTGACAAAAGGACCTTCAGAAGAGATCCAGCCAGTATCGATACATTCAATCAGATACTGCTTCTCATTTCCATTCAGCAGGGGTTCATTGACTGGAATAGGTTCCATCGTCGCTCATAGGGTGTAATAGTTTTACTTGGTCTGAAGCAATCCCTTCAAATCGGGTTCGGTCGTGCTCCCCTACAAATGGCCCTTGTTTGACCTCAAATAATTCTACGTCTTCTAAAACCTCAAACCCATGCCCACCGATCGCGAGCAGAATGGTGTCTCCCGCTTCCAAAATCCGACTCTCCAAATACTCGCGTTGAGTGCCATAAAAATCAACCCGTAGCTTACCCTTGCGGATAAAAAGAACTTCTTGGGTGTACTGAACCTCACGTGGAACCGGATTATGCATATGAGGTTCAATGACTTTGCCAACGGAGTAGTTCATATATCCCAATTGCTGCGACAATTGATGTGGCGTGAAAAAATGGGCACCTGGCTTTCTAAACAAATGAGAAATCAGAATCGCCAGAATTTTTTGCTGATAAACAATGGTTTCAATCATGTTAACTTCTTACACCTGACCGCGAACAATTCGCGATGAGGAAGACAACCTTACGCTATGGAGACGGTGCTTTAGTGGTCTAAGATGCAAATCTAGACATCATCGGCAGTAGCATCTCGCTCACACTCATGCACCCAAACTTACGCCCTGTTGTACGATTGCCTTACTAATAAATGAAACTACTAAGCTGCTAACGTATACCCTTGTCAAGGGGAATACATTGTCAAGGGGAATACACCAAGGCAGACTTGAATTAAAGCTGAATAAATGCCTTCAACAACATAACAAAAATAATTGGCTTTTTGTTAGTTTTATTCTTCAAATTGAATTGAAATGAAACTCTAAGTAGCTGGTTGTAATTAGACAGCCACCCCCTGTTCCCTTGGTAAGGGGGACTGCGACAGCCGGGGGTCAAGTAAGATTTCGATCTTCAATTTAATTATGCCTACCTACTTATCGAGCTAAATCAATATTGGTGATTGCTTTGAACTTATGACAAAATATTTGCCAATGATGTTCAAATGAAGCATGGTTTTTGCAAAAGTCAAGGCAACGACGACGATACTCCTCCCGATTAACTGTGAGCTTGTTTACGGCGGCGGGAATGTCGGAGGCATCGTGAATCAGGACACCGAGCTGATACTCCTCCACAAAGGCTAATGAGGATAGGCGAGTGGCAATTACGGGACAACCACAGGCTAAACTCCGCATCAATTTACCCGATGAGAAGCCCACATATTCAATGTTAGAACCCGTGTTTTGATACAGGGCAAAGTTGCCTTCGCAGTAAGCCACCAGGGAGTTGAGCAACTCGATCGCTAATGGCTGATGATTCCAAATAACCCGATTGCGATCTAGGCGATCGGGGTACTGCTGCCGAAAGGCATTGGTATCTCGTTCAGATCGCCCATTCACAATCAAGACAGCCGGTTCCACCCACTGCGGGACACTAGCAATCAATTGATCGACCTGCATTTCAGAGCTGACCGTACCGGCATAAAGAAAAGGCTTCGCATCCGATGGTAGTTGCAGGCGATCGTGCCAATTGATGGATGAGTCTAAGGAATCAACCATCGAAATATTGGGTAATATAGCGTAGGGCTGAGTCAGCGGCAGTCCTAATTCTTGATACAACGGCGCTGCTCGTTGGGCATCGGGCACAATAATCAGATTTGCCTGGGCTACAGCCTGTTGCTCCAGTAGCCCCCATGTTGGATCAGCCCAGTGACTGGGAAACTCGTCATTGAGATAGACAAATGGACATTGGCTTGATTCGGCGATTAGCCCACCAATGTATGAGCCAATCTGGCCTAACGCAAAGACGCAAGCATAATCTTTTTTCTGCCTAAAGCTAAACTCAAGCCAAGCTTTCGCGAGAAAATTGGCACGAGTCAAGGGAGAATCAATTAAATGGTGAACCTTAACATTTTCAGGCAGTAGCCGCCCGTACTCAGGAGAGGGTTTTTCCCAGAGGTAAAGATCTACCAGCCACCCTGCTTTCCCTAACGCAACGACGGTATTGAGTGAAAATGGCATCGTTGCCAATCGTGAACTCTTCGGTCCATGAGGATAATGCACATAGGCAAGTTTCTGAATCATTGCCTTATGAGAGTAAAATTACTGCTTCTGAACAACATGATGGTACAGTTCATCGTATTGGCGTGCGATCGAGTTCCAGGAATAATGATCGGTTACGAACGATCTCGCCTTAGCGGCAAACTGCGATCGCTCGACTTCTGACCAGTTCAAAACTTTGGTTAATTGCTCAGCCCAGGCAGCGATGGGATCAAGCGGTAAAATCCAGCCCGTGACATCATCAATCACCGCTTCTGGCATGGAACTCTTCGGTTGAGCCAGCACCGGGATGCCCATCGCCGAAGCCTCCAGGATCGTCAGCGGCAAGCCTTCAAGTTCCGAAGGAAAGACGAGCGCTACCGCATTCCCCATCAAGTTGCGGACTTCACTGCGCGGTTGATAGCCCACGAACTTAACATTGGGATGCTGACTCGCCGCCTCCCGATAAACTGCCTCTTCCTCAGAGGTATAGCCGCCTCCCACCAGCACAAAGTCCAGATTCGGCAAAAGAGCGGCAATTTGGATAAAGACATCCGGTCGCTTTCGCTGCGTCAGCACTCCTACAAACAAGACATAAGGCTGACGAATACCTAGCTTTGCCAAATCCAACGGTTCAGCCCTATCCGGTGAGAAAAATTCCAGGTCTACGCCACTGGGAATTACCGCATCTACCTTGCGCCCAAATTGTTCTTGAATGTCCTTCGCCACAGCATGACTCACCGCACCCAACACATCCGCCCGTCGCACAGAAGTCACGAACTGTTGATAAAACTCATCATCATCATGGGGTTGGATCGGCGCTGTAAAAATATGGACGCACTTGCCAAAACTCCGGGCTTTGGCAAGGGATGCCGCCAGCAAATTGCGAGGCGTTGCCGAGGCATGATGAATGATGTCAAAGGATTGTTTCAACAAGTCAACGGTAGAAATTTTGTGGACATTGGGCTTGCTCCACAAAATCTCGTCTCCCATTTTTCTATCTTCTTCTGAGGATGGACTACTAAAAGAGTAGAAATCAATATGGGGATTGCGTAGGGTTAATTCTCTGAGTGATGTAGAAACAGGGAACTTCCAGCGATCAAGATTGATGGGCAGCAGGACTCGCAACATATAAAAATACCCGAATTACAAAGTTTCACCGACCCCAAACAAGCTTAAACCAGCGACAAGTAGATATCTCGGATTTGTTCAGCACATTTGTCTAACGTAAAAAGCTTTGCGCGTTCTCGCCCTCGGTTGATCATGTCCTCAGCTTTTTCCTGAGAATAAAGCACCTTTTCCATAGCAGTCATGATACTTTCAACCTCATAAGGGTCAAAGTACTCAGCCGCATTCTCAGAAACTTCAGGCATGGAACTGGTGTTACTACAAATCACGGGGCAACCTGCGGACATTGCTTCTAGTGGCGGATTGCCGAAACCCTCATACAAAGAAGGGAAAACCAACGCAGAGGCGCCCCGATAAAAGCTTTCCAGCAAAGAATCATCTCCAGAAAACCAGAGTAAGTTGTCTTCTGAAATGCCGAGGCTGTTGGCAAATTTCATCTCTTCGCGCTGCAATGGAACAGAACCAAAGCAAACGATTTTGAAATCTTTCAAAAGAATGCTGGACGTTGCAATAGCTTTTAGGAAACGCTCAAAATTTTTGTACCCGGATCGGTGACCGACAAAAAGAATATAGGGAGCCTGCAAACTTGATGCTGAAAGATTAGTCTCAGTTTGCGATCTGTTTTTTACTGAATCCGCTAAGCCAATTCCCTCATACACAACTGAAACTTTGTCAAGTTCAAGATCAAAGATTTCAAGTAAATCTTTTTTAGTGTTTTCAGAGATGCAAATTAAGTGATCTGCACGCCGTATGGCGGCCGCCTTCACAGAGTTGACGGGATTCTCTAGATCAAATTTTTCGTGGATAAAATCATAAACAGTCAATACCGTCACAGATTTTTTAGGAGCAACTCCATGAACGGCATAAAAAGTTTCATGGATGATGTCTGGCGGATTTGTCGAAAGCCAAGCCTTTGAAAAATATTTGTTGAGTTGCTTAAGCACATTACCCGCTTTAGGAACCTTAGGGACAGCAGCACCAAGGACAAGTTCTGGCTTAATTTGCTTCAGGTACTCGTTAACATGAAGTCCAGCAAGGATTTTGACATTGAATTGTTCATACTCAGAGATTTGAGTTGCCAAATCATAGAAATATCTGGAAATCCCACCATATTGCTGCTGCCAGAATATCTGGTAGTCATATACAAGCTTAATCATTTGAATGAGAGTCCCAGATCAACTTAGGATGCAGAAACAACTTCGCGATATGTACCAGACTTTACAACGCAACCCTTTTCCATCAAGTATATGCAGTCACAATGCTCAATCGTGCTTAAACGGTGGGCAATAATGATCAGTGTCTTTGTTCCACTGAGAGACTTGATTGATTCACTCACTAGTTTTTCTGTTTCATTATCCAAAGCGGAGGTCGCTTCATCTAAAACAAGAATTTCTCTTTCGTGATAGAGCGCTCTGGCAATGCCAACACGTTGCCGTTGCCCACCTGAAAGTCTGACTCCACGTTCACCCATGAGAGTATTTAGCCCATCCGGTAGAGACTCGACCAGTTCTAAAAGCTGAGCCGACTCCAAAGCTGCATATAAACGTTTTCGATCTATGGATTCAGCTGGTACTCCAAATGCAATATTTTTTTCTAATGTGTCATCCATCAAGAAAATCGACTGGGGGACGTATCCAAGCAGATTCTGCCACGAACGTACATTCTCATAAATCGAAACTCCATCCACTCGGATGTCACCACTTTGAGGTAGTAAAAGACCTAAAATGACATCAACCATGGTCGTTTTACCAGCACCAGAACGACCAATTAATCCGATAGACTGACCCCGCTTAATATGAAAAGAAACTTGATTCAGCGCATCATCTGCGGAATTTGGATACCGATAAACAACATCATCGATCGCCACATCGTCTGCAAACGACATCACATGATTGCGATCGCTAATCTCATAGGTTCCACTATGAGACGAAACTCGGTAAGAATTGAAATCTTGAAGCAAGGATTCTGCTTCTTTCAACTCAAAATAAATTTTGTCGATCGCGTAGTTGGCGTAACGGATGCCATTGATAGAACCCATTAAATTGCTGGCAGAAGGCATCAAACGGATCGACGCCATCGCAAAAATGCCGAGAACCGAAGTGAGCTGTTGAGGAGACTGATTGTCAAAGGTAATAAAGATGAACGTAATCACAATTAGAAACGTCATCAAAAAAGCTTCGAGGATATAGCGGGGCAATGTGGAAGCACTTAGACTTTTACTGACCACACTGGCATAACGATGGGCTTGAACGTGCATTTGGTCATTGAAATAGGGTTCGCACCCAATCACTCGAGTCTCCTTCAACCCTCCCAAGCCATGATTAATAATGCGGATGATCTCAGTACTGGCCTCACCAGATTCTCTTCCCCAGCGAGCCAGTCGATCCTTAAGGCTGTGAAAGAGCACATAACCGACTAACAAAATCCCTGAAATAATTAGAGTTGCAAATGGACTGGTGACTACAAGAAGCGTCACTAATCCTGTGATAATGGCTATGTTAGAGATAGAGAATAGAATTGGCATCATCACACTGTTACAAAATACCTCTGTATCTTTGATGACGCTTTGAACGAGAGTCGCAGTATTTTTGTTGAGATGAAAAGTGTAAGGAGCGGACAAGTAAGCACTCATTAATCGAGTTTGAATGTCTCCTTGCGTTGAAAAACCAAAATTAAATATCTTTCTTTGAACGCTGAAGCTGACAACCCCCTTCAGACAAAAAATCCCGATCAGAATTAATCCAAAGACAAATATAAACTGATTTGCAGATGTGAACCCTAGAGAATTGTAGATTGGTTGAAGGATAGAAGGTCTCTTGAAAAAATCAGGGTCAGTGGCAATGCTGATGAATGGACCGATCAAACCAATTCCAATCGTTTCCATGAAGGAAACAATCAGGAACATGATCATTAAAACTACAAAATTTTTGTACTTTCCCTTCAAGATGTACAGAAATTTGGAAAAATATCCAGACATTCAGATGATCCCTCACTAGCTACCGACTCAAAAGCATCGCATTATTGAAACTGATGAGTACATTCCAATTTCGTAAATTCGCCCTCACCGCCCAACCTCTCCGATCTTGAGAGAAGAGAATCGCGGTAAGTTTTCGTTAGATAAACTCCTTCTCTGCCACCTTTAACCCAGGGAGTCAATTGTTTGAGCCTGCTTGGTGCTTCTAGCTTGAACCTTTTTAAAGCGTGTAAACCACACTTACAATACCAAATCGTCTAGAAAGTTCTGCAAATCTCAGTAAATACTATGGGCTCTTTATAATTTAACTGCTAAATTTTTCTGGCTTCATCCTAACCTAAAGGCACTATTGGAAGGCTTTCGCCGTTTATTAAGACTTAAATTACTGCCGATTCTGACATATAAAGTAAAGACTTCGTGAAGTTGCGGGAAGAAACTTGTTTCCTCTTCGCACCACGCCAAATAATAAGCATATTCGTCTGGTGTATAATTACGGCTGCTATGCTATGTGATACCAATTGGATTGAGAGCGTATTGGCTGAGGGCTAAGAACTTGGCATCAGTCAGTGGCATCAGTCAGTGGCATCAGTCAGTTTTTGGATGTTTGATGAAATGGCACATATGACGATTGTTGAGCATGAAAAGCTTAAGCTTCATACCGTTTGGAAGTCAACAATCTCGTACTAGCGAGTTCAGGTTTTTGCGATGGCCATGGGTGCTGGTGTCAACGGTCTGCTAAACGGGTTTCTTGATGTCTGAATCTAGACTTAGACGTTGTATCCATGGCTGATTTTTTTGCCCTTGTTGTTGTTTGGATGAGTGATCGATATGCACACTATTCCTGTTTATCAGCCAGCTTTAAATGGAAACGAGCGAGAGTATGTCAACCACTGTCTCGACACTGGTTGGATCTCTTCTAAAGGGGAGTACGTTAATCTGTTTGAAAAAGCTTTTGCAGAATACGTTAATGTCCGTTATTCTGCTGCTGTTTGCAATGGTACCGTTGCCCTGCATTTAGCGCTTGTAGCGCTTGGCATTGGTACTGGCGATGAGGTGATTGTCCCAACGTTGACTTACATTGCTTCAGTGAATGCCATTGTTTACACTGGAGCCACACCTGTTTTTGTGGATTCTTTACCGGAGACGTGGCAGCTCGACCCTGAAGATGTTCGTGCCAATATTACGCCTCGCACTAAGGCCATTATGGCAGTACATCTATATGGGCATCCTTGTGATATGTCTACGCTCAAAGCGATCGCGGATGAGCATCGGGTATTCCTGATTGAAGATTGTGCGGAAGCGATCGGCTCCAGGTATCAAGATCAGCATATGGGAACGTTTGGTGATATTTCCACCTTCAGTTTTTACGGGAATAAAACCCTTACTACAGGTGAGGGGGGAATGATTGTCACCAGTGACAAAACCTTGTATGAGCGCATTCTTCACCTGAAGAGCCAGGGTTTGGCGAAGTATCGGCAGTATTGGCACGACATCGTTGGCTATAACTACCGCATGACTAATATTTGCGCCGCGATCGGTCTTGCCCAGTTAGAACAGGTCTCTGAAACCTTGAACCGGAAGCGGAAGCTGGCTGATACATATAAAGAGTTATTACATGACACGCCCTTCAAGGTTCATCCTGAAGTTGGCGATGTTTACCATTCCTACTGGATGGTTTCAATTTTGGTTCCTCAGGTTGAACTACGCGATCCCCTCAGAGAACATCTGGCAGAAGCAGGAATTGAAACAAGACCTGTTTTTTATCCTGTCCATACCATGCCGATGTACTCGCAGAAATATCAACTCCATAAAGTTGCTGAAGACATTGGTTGGCGTGGAATCAATCTTCCCAGCTATCCGGCTCTCACCGATGAACAGGTGAGTTACATTTGCAACGCACTGAAATCCTTCGAGCCCGCAGCTACTTAATTAGAGGTAACTCCAAAAAAATGTCTTCACCTACAGAAGTTTTACTCATTACAGCCTCGATTGAGATTGGCAAAACTCGCGACGTGGCAATTCGCGATCGCTTAGAGCGGCAGCGCCAATATCTCCAGGGTCTAGTTGCCTGGATTACGCTAACTGACTTACCAACTATCGTTTTTTGCGAAAATACCAACAGCTCCTACGACTTCACCCAAATTATTGAGTTTGCCCGTGCAAGAAATAAAACATTAGAGGTTTTAGTCTTTGGTGGCAATCAGAAGGCTCAAACTCGCGGTAAGGGATATGGAGAGGGTGAAATCGTGGCTTATGCCATGAAAAACAGTCATTACTTAAGTCGCAGTCAGTCTTTCTACAAGATTACTGGACGGTTATTTGTGCAAAATTTTGAGCAGGTTCATCAGGTAAACGATCATTTGCCAAACGTTTTTAAATCCCCTGCTTTTTCTCCACCGCTTGATCCTTTTGCGAGTTTAGTGAGACCAGAAGCTAGTAGTTGGCTAGGGAAAGTGAGAGCTGTCTTACGCTACCTTTATGTCTTCTTTGGCCGAGGGCGAGGGCGAGGGCCGCACGATTATCAAAAACATACTTCAACAGTTTTTTACAAGTGTAGCGTGCCCTTCTTCAAGAAGAATCTCTTGAATTCTTATCAGCGGGTAAACGAACCTAAAAGCTATGTGCTTGAGCATGTCATCTATGAGGACTTAGTTGGGAAAAATCTTAGCCAATTTCTCGTTCAACCGGAGATTGTGGGTCGAAGTGGATCGACGGGGATTTTTTATGATGGATTGGACTATTCGGCCGAGATTAAGAGCTTGGCCGAAGAATTTATGCCTGTCAAACACCCCGTAAATGCCACCGACACGAACTGGATCAATCAAGCAATTTAGCATTGAAATACTATAAGCAGGTTCTTAAGGAGGACTTGCTTATAGTATTTCAGATTCAGGCTTGACGTTCTTTCAATCGTTACAGAGGGCAGATATGCAAATTTTCACTAAGGATTTCTTAAATCATGCAGAACAAAATATCTCTGAAGAGTTGGAGAAAAACGGATACTTTTGTTTTGAAAATGCGTTAACTGAAGAGTTTATTACAGCAATTTTTGAATCAATAGAAAAGAATAGATTTGGTATAAACAATAATTGGGTTAGAGGTGTCTATACAGAATCTCAATATTATTTTACCCATATGCTCCCCGTGTCCAAGGAATTTTATTCCTACGTCACGCATGAAAAAGTTATGCGCATTAGCAAGAGAATCTTAGGCGATCAGATTCGCCTAAAAGCAATGCGATATTACGAAACGATGGGTGGGCATCAGATGCAGTGGCATAGTGACAACAAAACTGATAAGGGATTTGCTCACATTCCAGGCATTATTCTTATCTGCTACTTAGTTGATGTGAACGATGGCGAGTTTCAATATGTTTCAGGTTCTCACGAGTGGTCTGGGACAAGAGCTTACTCCGACTACACCGATGATGAAATAGAAGGAAAGTTTGCAGACCAAATCGTTAGTTTTAAGAAGCCTGCTGGTTCAATTGTGATTTACAACACTTATGGTGTTCATCGAGCTAAACCAATAAAAGATAAAAACTATACGCGCAAAAGCTTATTTTTTCAGGTTGACTCTGATATGAAGAGTGCTGAGCCGATAATCTTGAATCCTTCATTCTGTGAAGATCTAACAGATGAAAAGAAAAATTACCTGGGTTTCGGCATGGACTCAAATTATCAAATTTTTCCAAATACAAAGCTCAAGGATCATCCGCTCACACCGTCAATTTGTAAGGAGCTATGGGTTGGCTCGGCTATCGATTAACCAGAAGATTTTCCAATTCAATTCCACAATCTACCAAGGTAAAAATTAAAAACATCCTCCGAAAATAGTTTTCAGCTTTGAATCTCTTTGGGTTTATTTCCCTTCTCTTGGGATGAAATAACGACCAAGGCTTACTCCGTGAGTTCATGCCATTGATTTGATTTGATTTCATTCACTGCTTTTCATCAGGTCATTCAACTAAACAAGCAAGCTTAATCTACCTATGGATTTACTGAAATCTTTTAGAGTTACCGAGCCGATATTATTTTTTCTAATTCTCTGGATACTGATCGGTGCACTGGCTTTTCTGGTTCGCGGTAAATACAAGGCTAGAGGTGGGCCATTTTCAAAATATCTTTTATCAAAAGGATTATTTGTTGCAAATATCGGCTTTATTTCGATCATTTTCAGCTATTTTGCCTTAGTTATTGCTTATATTTTTAGCCATACTTTTTTCGATCAGGCTGAACCCAATATTGCAGCCGTCTCCTGGTTGTTTAAATCAGGAAAGCCCTTGTTTCCTCCTATGGATTCTGCTGAACGATATATCAATAACTATGGTGCGGTGCTTTATATCGTTAACCGTTTCTTTCTAGAAATATTTGGTTCCGGCTTTGTCGTTGTCAAGTTGGGCTGCGGATTGGCGGCAATTCTAAGTGTGATTTGTATATTTTATGCAACTTTGAAGGTTGCTAACCGTCAAATCGCTCTGATTGCTTGCGCCTATGCCGTTTTAGCCTTTCTCAGCATTACCAATTCGTTTGCCTTCCATGCGGCTTCATTCTGGCTCAGACCTGATCCACTGCTCATCTTTTTTGTGAGTGCGGCGCTACTTAGTGTACTGCGAGGAAATCAGCCGATCGCCACTCTGGTCACCGCGATCGCGTTTGGATGCAGTTTGAATTTGAAAATTAATGCCTTTGTCAATTTTCTACCGATCTATATTTTACTGCTGTCGCGTTTTGGTTTAGCCACTACGTTA
>Ga0163148_10002898_pt1 | contig 19741 bp, 18 predicted proteins | sample OliLakLV19MP7P2_FD_148606 | JGI IMG/M metagenome (GOLD analysis project Ga0163148, IMG submission 148606) | Freshwater microbial mat bacterial communities from Lake Vanda, McMurdo Dry Valleys, Antarctica- Oligotrophic Lake LV.19.MP7.P2 | ecosystem: Environmental > Aquatic > Freshwater > Lake >...
TTTCAATACCTATTATCCTTTCTTGTCGCCCCTAAACGGGGCATTTTTTGTGAACGGTTACTTGTATGATGGAATCGGACGCTCGCTGGCTCGCCTCCGCCATGTTAGGGCCGATTGCGCTTCGCGCGACGGCTCCTCTCGCGGGGGCCGCTTCCAGCGGATAAAAATGCACCCAAATTATTAGTTTGCGATGATTCTTGTACCCCCCCCCTGAACGGTTACATATCTACTATGTACTTCAACTTTCTCTTATTATTTCCATGCCGTCTGCCGAACTAATCCTTATTAAGGAGCTACTTCATAACAGCCTTAATATTTCTGGAAATTTTCAATACCTGCAAGTATCATAAATTGATGGTAACTGGTCAGCAGAATTTTAACGAATAAGCCTTATGTGCTGTATATCCGGAATGTTTTGCTTTGATTCATCTTTTTGTCCTTTCTTGACAGCCCCTGATCGGGGCAGTCTTTTTTTGACCAGTTACTCTTTATCACCCCCGATTTGCTCCGCAAATCGGCCCCTGAGGGGCATGGGAAGCGTTCCGTTAATTTTTAAGTGCTGACCAGTTACAAATAGTTGTATACTAGTCTAAACGTTGTAAGCATCGAGGGGAAGAATCTGTGGCATTTTGGAATGGAAAGAATTCTGACGAGGACGTGGTAGGGAGTTCGGTAGTGGGGAGCAAGGTGACCTCGCCCACCTCTTCTGGTAATTCCTCTGGTAAAAGCATTACTGCTAGTGGCACCCCGCAGAGTGGTCCTCAAAGTAAGAGTACCCCGCCTCGTGGTACATCCACACCGAGTACAGACGCTTCCGAGGTTAAAAACCTTGGCTCATCTAGCGATAACAGCTCTATTGAGTCCACGGGAGAGCTGAACAGTGTTGATCTCGAACGATTCGGAAAGGTTCGTTCAGCATTGGGGCCTGGCACGGTAATTCAAGGGAAGTTGAGTTTTGATACGCCAGTCAGAATCGATGGCAAACTAAGTGGCGAGATCTTCTCCTCCAAGGCGCTTATCGTTGGGCCCCAGGGATGGATCAACGCCCAGATTGAGGTCGCAGCTCTAATAGTTATGGGAACAGTTAAGGGCAATGTTAAGGCTACAGAACGCGTTGAGTTATTCCCTGGTGGTAAGCTGGATGGTGATGTCAGCACTCCGGCATTTGTTATGTCGGACGGCTCAGTATTCAATGGTGGCTGTAAGATGCAGCAGATCGCAAAGGCCGAGAAGATCACTGAAAATGCAATTCAGGGCGCGGCGGATCGCGCTTCACAGGTAACCGCAGCGGTTAAGGGACTTGGTAATGCAATAGCGGCTGGAGAACGTCCCGGTGGAGCATCAGCTGGCGTGGAGCCTGAAGCAAAATCAGAAGTTAAAAAACCTTCTACGGCGGGGCAACCTGCAGCACGTTAGGACGCCTGCTTTCAATTAGTTCAGTTGTTTCCGCCGCGAATATTGAGTCTCCCAACTGCAAAGTACAGTGAGTTCTCGGACTGGTTGTTAATTCCAAATCCGAAATAGATCGGCACAAGCGGTGTATCAAAGCCAACAAAGACTGATCCGGCAACGATACTTGGATAGTCCCCCACTTGACTTATATTGTTTCGAATCGAGGCATACTCAACACTACCACCGTAGTAGCCACCAAAATTCAGAAGGGACGTGCTGCCCTTTGCAAAGCGGTGATACAGGAGTGATCTACTCACCCAAAAGTTGTCCGCGATCAGTGAGTTCAGCGGAAATCCGGAAACATTCAAAAATCCACCTAAAGCAAAGGCACGCTCTACTGCCAGATCGGATGAGGATACTCCACCTTGGCCGTTGAGCAGAAGCGTTGTTGCCCCAAAGGTAAACGGTTTACCAAGGACGCCGCTTGCCTGTTCAAAATTATCATCTGATCCTGCGCCCTCTCGCGATGCAACTCCACCAACAATTGCCTTAAAGCCGCGAGTCGGGAAGTCCGGATTGTCATATTGGTCAAGCGCCAGGCGCGAAAAGAACTCGCCGATCTGGTAATTAAAATCCTGGAGTGCCGGTTCCCCAATGTAGCGATCTACCTGACCAGGTCCGCGGCGCCATCCAGTAGAAAACTCTCCATACTTGCCTAATGCCATGCCCCCCTTTAAGCCCAGGTAAGCTATCTCTCGCTGGTACTCGGCAATGATCTCACCGTCCTGTAGGAGGTTAATGTTATTACGAGACCACAGTATCTCTGGGGCGACAAAGAAGCGGCTGCCCTCAGTCAAAGGTTGATAAAATTCCAAAAATGCTCGTGGATTCTCACCGATCGCCAACTGTGTAACTAGGTGGCCTCCGGCAGAATTGATCTCGTTGAAGCGTGCTTCAGCCGTTAGGATATAACTACTTTCACCCTTGAAATTATCCTCAAGTCCAAAGCCCAACCGTAGATACTGATGGTACCAATCCTTCTCCCTGGCAGTGACTACGAGTCCAGTGGAGGCATCCTTCTCTTCGAAGTGCTCTTCGAAGTGCTCTTCGAAGTGCTCTTCGAAGTGGTAGCCGACCTTCTTGTATTCACCGCTTCCGTGTATATCAGCGATCTCGCTCTCAAATTTTGCGGTATCTATCGGTTTACCAATCTCCACCGTCAACGCTCTCTTAATCGCCCGTTCTCGACCCTCACTAACGCCATCGATTCGCAGGTATTCTACAGTTGGCGAATACTGCTTTCCACCTGTGCGTTTTCTCTGATATTCCGCAAACTCTTCCTCTGAAACAGCAAATTTCTATAGCTGTGGTACTAGTTTGCGAGCTGCATCTTCACCGGTCTTCATGATCTCGGTAGCACTTGCGAAGCTGGTTGCAGTAAAACCAGTCACAATTGGGTAGATCATTACATCGCCAGGACGCATCAGGGCCCGACTATTTGCTGTAGTGCGCTCCAGAAACAGATTGAGAATCTGTCCCGAGATGGCTAGGGGACTTGTAAGTTGATCACGTCTGAGCGCCTCAAATTTAAATTCAACACCGATCAGAGCGTCGGGATTCATGCTTCGCGCCACCTCAACCGGAAAGTTATCGCTGATTCCACCATCAACCAATAGGCGACCATCGAGCTCAACGGGGGAGAAAAAGCCAGGTACGGACATGCTGGCTCGAGCTGCCATTGCAAGACTGCCGTGATCAAGTACTACGGCATCGCCGGTTTCTACATCGGCTGCAACGGCACGAAAGGGGATCGGTAGATCATCAAAAGAGGTATTAGCTGGCACCTTGCCGAAAAGCTGTTGAAAAAGGGGCTCAATCTTTTGGCCCTCGACCAAAGCTGTGATAATCTCTCCGCCATTGAGCGCGAATTTGGAATCACCAAAGATCTCACCGTCACGACCAGCCTTGAGGCGGTAATTCAATACATCTCGTGGGACCGACTCGTTAAATAGCGCATCCCAATCTGTATTGGAAAGGACATCCTCCAGCTCTTTAATCGTGCGTCCTGAGGCGTAAGCCGCCCCAACGATCGAACCCATACTGGTTCCCGCAATTGAATGCACGGGGATGCGCTCCTCTTCGAGTACCTTGATTACACCAACGTGAGCGAATCCGAGTGCTCCACCGCCCTCCAGAACCAACCCCACCGTAGGTACGCCTGTATTTTGATCCTCAGCGATCGATCTGGCCACAGTAGATTTGGTAGAATTGGACTGCGCCTGCAGATCGCTGGTTAAAAGTCCGGCACATATTAGAACAAGAGCCGTCAGGACTGGCTTGAATTGAAGTAAGCGCATATGCGTTAACATTAGAGGAAAATGACGACTATCGAGGGAGCATATATACACAAACTCCTTGTCTTTGTCACTATAGGAGTCATACTCATACTTGCCAATTAAATAACTACAAGAGAGCACGATGACCATAACGAAACTACTCAGAATTTCGATGCTTCTGTTGCTACTCGCCTTTGTACTACCCGGTTGCGCCCTTCAAAAGCGGATAGATCCGGTTCAGAATACCTTTCTAGAAGATGTCGATATAACCAGCAAGGAGGAGAATCTTCCATTTGGGCACTCTTGGCTTGCGAAGGACTCCGATCGAGGAAACTATTCGAAGGTTTATATCGAACCAATCAGGACTGACCTAATTCCTGCGGAGGATTGGAAAGCCAACTCAAATTCAGTAATCAGGTCGGAGGCAGACTATCGACGTGAGGTTAAACTAGTAGCAACCTACTTTCGGGATGAGCTTGTTAAGGAGATACAAAATTACCCGCAAACCCGTTTCCAGATTGTCAGTAAGGCAGCTGCAGACACTATCGTTGTACGGATCACATTCACAGAGGTAGAATTTTCTCAGCCTGTTGTTCGAGCTGCGGCTCTCGCAGCGCCTGTCCCTGGAGTTGGTGTGGCAGTCTCTGCTGTCTCAGATCCGCATGTTGCATTTGCTGCGCGTTTTAGTGATGGCGGAACTGGAAAGCTACTGGCTACCATAGCGGATCGCAGATTTCCACCAACCCGAATAGTGGATCTAAATAAATTAACGGTTACGAGTTCGGCTCGTGAGGTATGTGCGATCTGGGCAAAGATTATCGCTGAAGGATTGAATTCTGACAAACTCACCAAGGTTAAACAGCAGGGCTCATTTTCACTGTTGCCTTGGTAAGTGAATTTGGATCTCCAGGTCCTTGGCGCTCAGATTCCTTGCTCTCGGACTTCCTGCTCTCCGATTCCCTGCGCTCAAATTCGGCTGTCTGCTCGGCGCTTAAAATTCTAGCGTCACGTTGCTCTTGAATTAGTCTCTGTAAAGACTTTGGAGACCCGATTCCACTGAGGGTAATTTCGACATCGCCAGATGCGGCCGTCCCGATCTCTAGGTTTCCGAAGTCAAAGAATCGACCTAATAGAGATTGATCGGTCTCAAGACTGCGAATATCCGTGAAATTGAGCCGAGTAACCCGCTTTCTCCAACGCAAAATCCCCTCGGTTGCCTCAACGCCAATATCGTCGAGCAGATAACGCACATCAAAAATCTTTAAGAATGACAGTGATAAAGTTATGAATGGCAGTACCCAAAGAACAGGAAGGCGCAGGTGAATGCTGTATCCTGCTATGTCAAACAAGGGACCACTAATGATCGAACTAGGAAATCGTATCGATAGTATTACCGTTCCAACCGACAATACTAGAAAGAGAATCATGCGGCCCAATTCCGATCTCCAGACACGCGACACACGCAACTCTTCGTTTTCAATGGGGGCAACCTGTTCCATTGCTACCTTATCCTAAATCCCTTTGTATCTGTTTTGATTGAAGAAGCTAAGCAGTGGAGCACTACTTACCCCCAAGCATCTGCTCAATCTCATCCAATCCTTTTGCTGAGCCTGCCCCCTGATCTCCTGGCGGTCTATTCCCAGCGCGAGGTTTGACCTGGAATATGTCGTCCTCGGAGCTCTCCCTGAATCTGCCCTCTCCTGGAAATAATTTTGGATTCACGGCAGGTCGCGATTCTCGCATCACAGCAGAGTCACTACCGTAAAGGTCTTCGGGGGTGCCGGACTGTCCGACTTGGCGAGCTTCGATGCGACCACCCGATAATCGAAAAACAGCAAAAAGGATTATACAGAGCAATAATCCAATTAGATTTACCCGATTGGTGATTGGAGCGGCAAAGTTCTTTACGCTAATGAAACTCATAAAGCGATCGTATTCTTGTCTGGGTTAATAATACCGCAAATCTATTTTGGCACTGAATTTGGAGGGCGGTGGTACCGCCAGCGACCCTGTCGAATCTCCATCACAGCTTGATGTCCTGGGCGGTAGTACTGACCCTCAGGATCAAGTCCCGGTGGTACATCAACAACGTCAACCATCGGCTCTACCCAGACCTCCTGTACTACACCGGGAATATCATTGGCGTAACGTTGATCGGCCATCACCTCGTGAATCTGAACCTGCGTTGTCTGGGGATTACTACTACACCCAGCGACTCCAAATAGAACCAGAGTAAGCGAAAAACTAACATACCTAATTTTCATACCAAAAGACTCCATATTGATATCACTGCGTAACCGTTCACGGGGGCAGGGTTTTTTTAGGATCTTTTCGTGGATTGTCTCATTTTTTAACATTTCAATACCCTTTATCTTTTCTTGCCGCCCCTAAACGGGGCATTTTTTGTGAACGGTTACTTGCTATCCCTCCGGGGGCCGCTTCCAGCGGATAAAAATGCACCAAATTTGTCAGTTTTCGATGATTTTTGCGTCCCCCCGTTAACGGTTAAATCGATGCCATACAATCCTGTTATGGTTACCTAGAGACTATGTGTTACCTATCGCCGTCGTCATCGCTTTGCCCACAATTTCCGCAATCCCATCAACCTCTTGAGCCAATACTGGCCCTCCAACCCGCTCAAGCGATCTTGCGCCGCCTGGGGCAACCTTTACAGCATGCTCGAGGGTGGCCATAAAGTCACCCTGGTGCTGCTGTAGAAGGTCGTTGAATAGCTGATTATCATCGCCGTTATTTGTACTTGCCCAATAGAACGCCGGTTCAAGGGGCAGTACCAATGCGCCTTCTCCGATATCAGAGATTAAGTAAAACTGTGATTCAACCCCCTTAACCGTTCGCAGACGCATAATAATATCGGACTGCTGTTCAGTGAGATTAAACGCTTGGGCAGTGAAATGGAATTTGCTTGGATCTTGGCGCAGGAAGATCTTATGAGCACTATTCTGAACTATCGCCTGTCCACCAGTGCCGACGTAGAAATCTTCACCGGACTGTGAGGCGGCGATAACGATACCCTTGCGCTTACGATATAACCTAAATGCTGTCTCAATCGTATTCGCAGACGTTTTGCCGATCAGATCGTGGGCCTCGTCAAAAACTAGAATTTTACGTGTATCAAGTTCGCGGGGATCGTTCATTACGGTATCGGCCCACAACATAGCGATCTTCAAAAAGACGCGCTGGAGGTCTGGGTTGCGGTTTAGAGATTTAAGGTCAAATACAATAAACCTCTCCTTCAGTGTCAAAGCACCAGGACGATCAAAGAATCGCGCATACATGCCATCGCCGTAGTAGTCGCCCATCAAGATTGCGAGTCGGTAGCGACGCTTGGCAACATCTTCATCTTCGCCAACTCGTTTGGGGGCGCGCATTACAGCTACCGCATCACTAAGTACAAACTCGCGGCGCATCGGTCCGTTGCGATAGATACGATGAGCCTCGACTAGGGAATCAATTACACAAGCGCGCTCAAGGCGGTCGAGTGAGCGACTGCCTTCGGACGCCATGTCGCCCATGATATCGCCACACATATCGACAAGATCTTTGTAGTCTTCATTGCGGGCATCAGGCGGAGTTTGGCCTAGGCGCGCCAGGAAGTTCATCGCTGGAGCCTTTGATGGTGTAGCCTCGTAGATTCTCCCGCCGAAGAGTTTTGCGACTTTGTCGAAGCCGCATGGCTGTCCAACCATACCCTTATCGAAGACGAAGGTGATCGGTTGACGTTCAATCTGGCGTCCATCGGCGAGGTTGGCAAAGTGGCCGCGATTCATCGAAAGTAATAGATAACAGAGTAAGTAGCTCTTGCCTGCTCCGGATACTCCGCTAATTAATACGTTTGGTGCTAAGTTAGAATCGAAAAAATCGAAGCCAACGAGCTCGCGGTTCCATAAACTAGGCAAGACAAATTGGCTGCCTTGGCTGCCCTTCCAATTTCCCCACAGTGGGAAGAGGCGTACCGCTCGTGAAGATCGCATCACAGTGGTCCAACCGGGACCATCGGTCGCTGGATCATAGGAAGCAGGTAGAGAATTAATCATCATTCCAAGGTCTGAGATCTCATGCACCATTCCACGCGCGCCGTTAAGTTGCGGGAAGGTCGCCAATCCCTCAGCGGTGGCCCGTACAGCCTCATCCGCATTTTGGCAGATAAATGTCTGATGCACACCAAGGCGGACGATCTGGGCCGAGCCGTTGTACAATTCATTACGTGCTGCACGGACTGCGCCAATCTGGTGCTGTACCTTCTGGTTTGAGCGCCCCATTCCAGTGCGCTCGCGAAATCCAAGTGTAGCATCAAGACGATCTAAGCGTTGCAACTGCTCTTCTTTTGTATCCTTGGAGAAGGTGACGCTCAGTATGTTTTCATAGGGTGATGCCAGCATCGGTGCGATCATCAGTGGCAAGCACTGATTTGGTGGCTTGACCATTGAGATCGAGCGAAACACACGACCATCCTTTTCAATTATTCCATCTCGGGGATGCTCGATTGGGGTCTCAGAGATCTGATTTGAAAGCATGTCATGTGGGTCATATACAGGTACCGGAACGGCGGTATTCTTTCCGCGACGAAATTTGCCAGATTTAATGCTTCGGCGATTCAGCAACGGATACAAAAGATTAATCATCCCCTGACCATCTAGACGGCGGGGATGAAATCCCAGGTCTCCCAATTTGGCGGCGGCTCCATCAATCGTTCCCTTAAACTGATTGGCATACCCGAGGTATTCGCCCTTGCGTTGTCCTGCTGTAACTCCAACGCGACCGGTTACCAACATCGAGCATATTCGCGTAAATTGTTGCCACAGTCCGCGAGCTCTCCAGGGAGGATCATAACGAAATGCAACAATCAGTCTCAGACGGCGAGGCCTGCGGTGATAAGCGGCACTTTTTGAGGCCATGCGTAGTGAACGAATCCACCGTCGTGCCATCCAGCCCGCAGCACCAGATAGCGGATAACGCCGCAAGGAATCATTTAGAAGTCCATCAACGTCAAATGTTGTCACCCAGGAAAACTGAGCGCTGATTGTATTGTCTACCGAATCCACTAATTCTTGGATTCGTGAGCAGAGTTGAAAGGCCTCTGAATCAGAGGTTTTCGTAATGCATTGCGGTTGAAGCTCCCATACCGACCAGATCGAGGCGTCGGCGTGTAGAAACATCCCAAACTCGGGATCGTAGTTTGCGTAGGGTAAGAGGCTATTGAAGATCCCTTCCTCTTCAAGTAACCGGGCCCTAGTTAGTCGATTGATCGCCATCGTATAAAACCCCCGGAACAACCTGATTAGCCTGACCAGTATGGCCTAACTGTGTACTACCTACCTCTGAACCTAACTGTGATACAACCTGTGAAGCGTCCTCTTGAACATCAAGCGAGCCTTCCTCAAAAAACTCAGGAACAACAGCTCGCGCTTCTAGAAATCTAATCGCCCGATCCTCGTGATCTACGTCTACAAAAGAATTCGTTTGGTCAGCAAGTGCCTGAGAAAGCTCCTCAACCGTTCCCAGCTGGCGGATACTCACTGGCTTGGAGGCAACTCCACTAGCTACATATACGCGATACCCACAGCTTGCGCTTAGGGCTCGAGCTGCCTTCTCCAGAGTAGTGCGTTTTAATCTAATCTCAATAACTGGATCGATGAATCCGGCTGAGCTCATTGGAGGCTCACGTGAGGGGAGTGGACTAGGTGACTGTACCCAACGTGTTCGCTGATAAACTGGCTCTGGAGGTAACTGCCGTCGATTAATACCATAAGTAAGCTGAGTGGGATTCGGTTGCCACTGCTTCTGTCCAGTACCCGAACAGCCAAGTAGGATGCATGTAAAGATGCACAACGCCAAAGTGCGCACCCATGTCTTTGTTACTTTGCCATTGAGCTTCATAAAGATCTATCGCTTCTCATTATCAAGCACGAACGGAAGATTCCCGCCGCCGCCGGTTGGGCGACCGTCCCCAGACAACTGCGCCTCTAGTTCGAAGGCATCCTGCACAGCCCAACGATCTCTTAGGACCTTTAGATAGTAGAAGTGCGCAGGTACAAGGTCGCCACTCTTGTTTAGGTGGTCGGGCACCCACATTAGCCGCACTACGGCTGGCTGCATCACTGGATAGGTAGGTTCAGCCGGAAGCGCCGCGCGATACTTAGCCATTTCATTAAAGGCGAGTCGAGCCTTGTCTTCACTACCGCCCCCTGAGTTCAGCGCGTTATCGTTCATCTCACCAAGTAGTGCTACCGGTTGAGGTGCTTCGTAAAAAGGATTAAGTGCGTTGCCTACGGATGAGCAGGCTGACATTGTGGCGCAGATGGCGAGAAAAGCGCATCGTGCTGTTACCTTTAGCACCATCGCACTAGTTACTTTGTTGCTATCTGATCTGGTTATCATAAACTACACCGTCAAAAATACTCACTTAATCTAGCGACGACCCCGTCGAATCCTCCGACTCTAATGCCTCATATAGGTCAGGAATTACCGTCTCGCGCGCAAACACCACTGTCGCTTCTCGACCAGACAGTACCTGGATATGTGGCACCAATTGGTCAACGCGTTGACGAATCAGCGAGGCATACTCATTCGCTGCTCCCGACAGTCCTCTACCAGCCGCATACTCAGCGGTATTGCCCGCAATCATAGTATTCTGATTGCCGTTACCATATGTCGTTGTCTCGAGCTGCGAGGCTGACATCCCATCGCCGACACCTTGTAGAAATCCGGCCATGCCGACTCCAGCGATCGCCTTGCCGATCGGGTCGATTAGGAATCCTGCCATGCCGCGAATTCCATCTTCACCAACAACCCAGCCGTCGACATCAACGATCTTGCGTCGTCCATCAGGCAATCGCAGGTTCAACTTAGTCACTCGAAAAAGCACCCGTTGATCGGCCAGTGAGCCCTGTGCCGCTGCGACAATTCGGGATTCGCCCAGGGGTAGCGCTGAACCATCAGGCCCAAAAACGTCACTTATCGTTTTTACTACTATCGGATATGGACTGCCGTCGGTTGGAGCGTTTACTCCTGCCAACAGTTTTACACGCACTGAATCTCCAGGAGCGATAATAACCTTGCGTCCAGGCGGTGGAGCTGGAGGAGGCACCATCACAGGATTCTCCAATCCAAACGGTTGTAGTTCATCAGCCTCGGTTAAACTTTCAGTGCCATATTCACCAGGAAGTGGGGCCTCACCCGGCACGCCTCTGGTTGATACATTTGTAACCCCGTTAGCGATCTTATTCGACTCGCTATCAGCGACACGCTCAAGGATCTTCTTAAAGATCTCTGCCGTGCGCGCAGTGTTCTCCTCCATCTTCCGATCAATATCTGACAACTTTTTGGCGGTCTCGTCGGCTTGCAGTCTGGTTTTCTGAAGATCCTCGGTAAATCTCGTTACTAGATCTCCGGAGTGTTCCGATAAGGTTGCCATCTGGGCGTTACGAGCGGTACTCGCCTGCTGCGGGCGTTTCTTTTTTGCCCCCGACTGCGGATCAATCACCAGATACGCTACCATCAGAATTGCAAGAACCGCGACCACCTGGGCACGCCGGTCACGCTTAAGAAGTAGTAGGGCATCGTTGAGTTTCTGTTTCATATTAAGTCACTGGTCAGCACTTAAAAAATAACGGAACATCGCCCATACCCCTCAGGGGTCGATTTGCGGAGCAAATCGGGGGTGACAAAAAGTAACTGGTCACAAAAAAGCCTGCCCCGATCAGGGGCTGACAAGAAAAGATCCCGGGTAAGCGAAGTATGAATTGTCATTATAAAATAGGTTAAATTATTAAATTATCAAAAACTCTTGGTGACCAGTTACCATATTTAAGACCGATAACGCGAATCGTTACTAATTAATTCAGTCGCTTTGCACGTGTAATCACATAGACTTTAGCCTTATCCTTGCCTGCCATCTGCTGCTCAATTGTCAGGGGTTTGCCAGCTAGTTCGCCCACAGATATCGACACCGCGCGGGTACCATCCATCCGGAACGTTGCTGGATTTAATCGTTGTCCGTCATCCAACAGATTTTTTGCGTTGATTACATATCCCCACATGTTTGGACCGATAAAGATGCGATCAATCGTGGCTTCAATTGTGCCATCATTGAGGACTGTTTCACCGCGATATTTATCTGTGGCGCGATATCCAGGGATACTCGCCTTGCCAAATTCAGTTGCCAAGATCATCTCGCGCATGAATCCACTAATCTGATTTGGGGGAGCGTAATCGAATTTCTTTTCCTTATAGGCCGGCTCTTCCTCCTCGCTAGAACCAAGCATAGAGCCACGCGGATCGCTGACGCGAACAACATCATCGCGTGGATTATCAGGATTTGCGCGTTGAATACGTACTGAGAATGAACGGCCATCATCAAGTCTGACGATTATCGCTTCACCCGATTCGCTGATCCCATCACTTGCGAATACGATTAGATCCTCACCCTTTTTATCCATTGAAAGGGTAGAGAGCTTCTTCTTGAATCCTCCCGAGATCGTTCCGGGAAACTGTAGTTGAGTTGGCTCGCCAGGGTTAACGCGAACTGAGATCTCAGTGCCTTGATAATCGATATCTTTGGCATATGCCGTGGTGCTACAGAGCAACACCATTAGAGCTAAGGCTGTGCCACAGTGCGACAATCCCGCAATCACCTTTCTATTTTTCAATTCGAATTTCATACGTCACTAACTCCCAAAGATCTCAATTACTTCTCGATGTTCTCAACACCTATGTTTGATACAGCTAGTCCAAATGGGTTCAATTCATTGCGTGGTAGTGTGGAGAGCAAAATCGAATACTTAGTCGTAACGACCGGGAGCTCCTTCCCAGCAATGAGCTTCATTCGCTCACCAACCAAACTCACAATAACTTCACCTTGTCGGCGTTCGACCTTAGTTTTTGTGGGGTCAACATAGTAGACCTGAGTACGGCTGGTACCCTCGATCGCTGAAAGTTCGAGCCCCATCATTTCACTATCAAATTTTGTCAGTAGTGGCTCCTTGAGCATCTCACGAGCCTTGATGAACTGACGCCGCGCGACAGCTGGTTGGTAGGTAGCAATCAGATTCACCAGCCCGGTGGCGGATTCGATGTACTCAGCATCCGGAATTTCATTAGTATCGTAGATTCCAGGTAGTGGGCGGGGCGGAACGTTAAGTGTAATTGAACGGGTATTCCAGATCCAAAGAGCAAACAACAATGCGATCAATGTTGCAGGAATCAGCAGCAAACTAAGCGCCCGCCACATATGGGCCTGTTCGCGATAGTTCTCCCATAGCCGAATAGTATCGGTATCCTTGCGGGAGTCGGTGCCGATTGATCCCTTAGGTAACGAGCCCTTTGGTGACCTTGCTGCTAAACTCATAACCTGTAAAACCATGTAAAACGTTTCTTACTCTATCGTATCACTATCTTGACCATCATCATTGGCGTCTCGTGAGAAGAGTCGACCAAGTTGGAGTTGTTCATAGTAACTGGTTGCTGCAAATCTTCTAACCGGCTCACCACTCCAATGCGGCTGAATCCTGGCCGGAGCTGGTATCCCTGGGGGAGCAAAGCCAAGCTCAACCATGCAGGCATTCCGTACCCCGCGCTCCTCGTCTGGGAAGCGCTTGCGAACTAGCGCCAAACCAAAGGTTGTTCCAACCCATGAAAGGAGCAGTAGTGGCATCGCCTTGCCTGGAGCCATTGGCAGTATCGCGCTAACGATTATGAACATCGAGAAACCCGATATCCATTCCATGACCTTAGCGCCAGCAAAGGTCCAGTCTTCGTTAAGGCCCGGAATTTCTTCGCCATTATCCATAGTCGGTCTCCCTGCGTAACCGTTCACGGGGGGTGGTAAATTTGTAGGAATTTGGTTAATTATTTTCGTTGTTTTGCATTTTAAGACCCGTTTCCCTTTCTTGTCGCCCCTAAACGGGGCATTTTTTGTGAACGGTTACTTGTTGTCCCGCTGGGGGCCGCTTCCAGCGGATAAAAATGCACCTAATTTATTAGTTTGCGATGATTCTTGCATCCCCGTGAACGCTTACCTCCCTGCTGTCCTATCTATCCAGCCCTAGATACTGATTGCTTCAGGCTATTCACCTATTTAGTAGTATTCGTTCTTCCCATAAGCCGCGGATCTGGGCTAAACCTTGAACCACGCTCGGTTACGCGAGGTTGAGGATCAAGGAGGCGCTCAAGCTCTTCAGCACGGTCGATTAGCGAGGCACGCCATGCGGCCGAGTTTATCAGCGCGTCTGGGCGGGCAATTCTATAGCCTTTATCAAACTCATTAATTGCAGCGATAAGCATGGTGCGCGAACGGGCATAATGCCCAGTGGCTGCGGATGCATCTGCTGGCGAGGCATACTCCAATCCAACCGGTTTTAGCGTTGTAGCGGTGGATTTTGCCGCGCTGGTTCTTCCATTATTTGCCTGTGTCTCTCCATCGGCATTCACACGCTCCCATGAATTTAACACAGCAAGTGCTACGAAGAATGCGATTGAAAAGGAGGCCATCCTTATCTTGATCATATGTTCCCCAAAACCAAAATTACGCTCTCGATAATGTTATGGTGCATTAAGGCGCGGATGGCGCAAATCTCGGTAAAAATCTTTGGGTTAGGAGAAAATGGAGGGATCTAGTAGATAGCTCGCATAGAAATGAGGACTAGTTAGAGTATCAGCGCCGAGTCTTCTGGCGAGGGGACCAAACAACCGGTGGGCATTTTACGAATGTATTGGGTTTCGCCTAATAAAAAGGATACTGTGTCGCAGGTGGGCCTCATAACCCAATAGGGTGCGGGACATCGAGTCCGATTGGCTTAGTCGCAAGTTCGGCGGCCGGTTTTTCATGTTTTTATAAGGTGCAGTACAAAAGGTGTCACAGGTAGACGACTTACACCGTTCGCATCAACGCGAACTATCGAATCTAAAACGCCCGCGTCGAGGCGTCGTAAAGATATTCATTGGATTGTTTATTGCACTGCTCTGTTTGGTTGGAGTAGCGGTATCTGTTCACAAGGACGCGACAGAGTGGCAGAGATTCCTCACTTTTCGTCGCCAGATTATCGCCAGCGGGGTTCCCTGGGTAAGGAATTTTGTAGATCGTCAAGAGGCCTATGATGATTGGCTCGGCCGCTACGGAACGGGCATCGAGCAGCGCTTCTTTAATGAGGTAAGTGCAGTGCTTTTACGCAGTGCAGCCTCAGTCGGTCTAAATGTAGGCGAACGTTCTGCCTCAAGTTTTTTGGCTTCTCTTTATGTCTCGCTTAATTTCGGCCTCTTACGCTGTATCTTTGTTGTACTAGCCTGCTGGCGATTGTGGTTGGTAGTAGGATTAGTTGCTTGGTGGTATGGACGCGGTGCGCTTCGGTCCCATCGTGAGCGCGACATTCTTGGGATTACCTCAAACCATCACCCATTTTTCTCCGGTGCACGTGTTACTCTTGGCGATTTAGGAAGTTCCGGAGCGCCGCAGTTGCATGTCACTGGATTAGCGTGTCCACCAACAACTTCAATTTCCGAAGCGCGCGGATCGAGTTTAGGTAAAATCTTAAGCCAGTACGGCGCAGAAAGTGACACGACCCTAGCGCTCGCAGCGATAATCTTAAAGTCAGGCCATATCCCAGCATATGTGGCGCTTCCCGATGATGAGCAGCTTTTACAGAAGGCTTTTGAAGGCTCTCGGCTTAGCGATAACGCGGAGAGGCTACTCTCTCGGGCACTTGCGCTACATAAGGAATATGTCACTGATCCCGCGCTTTGTGCAGTGAACACCACTGGAGCAGCACCATCCCCGAGCTGCCTGAAGGATTCCGATCATCTTGCGGTTCAAAGTGGCCTAATCAACAGAGAGGAGTATCCCAAGTTAATGCAACGGGCAATGCATCGCGTACTGCAGCCCGCAATGCGCTCAGATCTTATTGCATTGCCAGCTGCGCAGATAGCCATGCTGGTTCTAGCAATTGAGGCTGGGAAAGTTTTGGCGTATCGACAGGAGTCCGGGCACTGGGTTCGGCGATCTAGCTTTGTACACCTAAGCGCTAGAGCTGTATTGCATTCAATCGCGGCATTCGGAACAGAGATAACGGTTGAGGAGCGAACGGTGATTCGCCGCGCACTGATCTACGCCTCACGCGCGAGCGCCTTTGCAACGGTTCGATTTCCAGTTGATTTTACGGGACCCACTCGTGCACTGCGTCAATGGAGTGAGCTTCTTGTCGCCTTGCCGCATCAGCTGCAATACGCAGCTGACGAGGTTGAGATGTTCGGAATAGTTAGTGAAGTGCATGAGAGATGGTCGCAAGAATTTGTTGAGGCAGTCAGCGTCTCGCGTGGAGATCTAGTTGAAGGGTGTCTGGCAACAGCAAGCAATCTAATCTTCATTCCGGTTGCGCGCTTGGTCGCTAGTTTTAAATCGATAGTTAGCCCATATACTATGCGACGTCTTGAGGAGTTAGCATTCCTCGTCAGTCAGCGTCAACGACTGATATCCATGGCATCTGAGCTGAGTAGTGATGGAGATTCAATCCGTCCAGCGCTCTCATCAAATGATCGGGTATTCACACCTCTTTCACATCAGACTATTGAGCTTCTCGCCGCACAACACGGGGTCGAGCAGTCATTGATTAGAGAATGGTCAGTACTGCGGGTAGTATTAAACTCCTTCAGTTGGTTGGGGCGACGGGTTGGAGATTATACAGTCCCAGAGAGTTCTATAATATTCACCGTTTTTAGCTTCTCAAAAACGAACCTTCCGCCAACTAAGGGAGTAAATGCTCTGGGGCTATTTGGCTACACTGGAATGGTGCCACTGCGTGCTACACGGATTGAAGCGCATCTCGGTCGAGGATGGCGTTCGCGATTCACGACCGCCGACAATGCGGTGATGGCCGAGAGCCGCGATACCTACACCAAGTTGCTGAAGGGGTTAATTCGTGAGCCGGTAGAGACATTAGAGAATGCCGAACAGGTAGGAGTAGGGGTAGGAGTGGGATAATGGCACGTAACTACCAACGCACAGATTTTGAGGAACAGCGAAGAATGGAGCGTCATCGTGCGCTTGTAACTGCTGCGCTTAGTGGTGTGGGTGCTCTTGGCGTTGCAGCAAGTCCATTGCTTGCTGGTTTAGATCCGGGATTGCTCTTTGGGCTGGGGGCTCTTCCAGCCCTGGCGGTTGGAAATGCTGCGCGAGTGATCTCAAGCCAGACCGCGATTGAGAGCGCTCGACGTGAGGAGAGTCGTCGTGGTGGTGGGAAAAGTGTACTCGGAATGCCCCCGCAGCGAGACTGCTTTGAGAAGGCCCTCAATGAGTCTCGCGCCAAGGGCAGGTCGATGATCGATAAATACCTAGTTGGATTTGAACTTGACTCCGGCAACCCGCTTTGGATCGACGAGGACGAGCTGTGTTCGCACGCCTGTGTTATTGCAAAAACTGGTGTTGGAAAAACGTTGTGGCTTGAGTCATTGATGTTTCAACAGATGGCCCGCGGCCGCGCCAGCGGTTGCACCTTTATCGATGCAAAGCGTGATTCAGGAACTTTGGCGCATATAATATTGATGGCGCTAGTAACTGGCAGGATCGAAGATCTTATCGTTATCGATCCATTTGATAGCGTTCACTCCTACAACTTTGTAATGACCAATCAGCGCGCCGATGTTAAAGCCCGCAAGGTGCTGCGAGCTGGATTGCCCCCAACCTCGGATCAGAGCACTACAAAGCACTACGATCGCCTTGCCGCCGACTCAATCTATCGCATGGTGCGGGCGATGGAGAGTTTTGGACTTTCGTGGTCGATGCGCGATATCGCTGTTTCGCTCTCAGCGTTCAGTCTTTCATATCCACATCTGCGCGAGATGTTAAGTAAGATCGGAGCACGTCAAGCGATGGTTGAGCTAGGTCACCTGGCATCGAGCTATCGCACAGGCAAGGGACAGCTTGATGCCGCCCGCATCACCGATAATCTGCGTGGAATCGCCTCCGAACTTCATGCGATTGCAGGAAGCGAGATGGGCCAGGTGTTCTGTACCCAGTATACCGACCTAGTACTGACCGATGCCATTCTCCGCGGCAAGATTATCTATTTTATGTTGCCGCGTCTTGAAGAGGCCGAGAGTGCCGCCAGAATGGTGAAGGTCTTTCGCGAGGACCTTGAAGTTTCAATTGGTGAGGTCACATCCTCCAGGATTCATAATTTAGAGGATCCTCATCTGGTGATTATTGATGAAGGTTCATCGACCTTTGGACCAACCTGGGCGAACCTCTTTGAGTTGGCTCGTAAGGGCCGTTTTGCACTGCTCTTTGGTGCACAGTCGACCGGTGGACTTACCGATTCAGCGTTGGGATTAAGTGAAGCGTTCTACGAACGTGTGATGGCCAACGTTAATCTTAAAGTGATGATGCGGATCGGTGATAATCGCACCGCGACAGATATGGCGGAGTGGATCGGCAAGGTTGCAACGACGAAACGTTCGGTCGGTGCTGGGGTTACGGTTGGTACGAGCTCTAGTTTGATGAAGGGCACCCTAGATCTAGACGCGCGCAAATCTGGTGGACAATCGCAGAGCGTAAGTCTCTCGGAAGATGAAGGTGATCTAGTCAGTGCTGAGGAGCTTAAACACGAAATGTCTGCCGAGAAGGGGCTTGCATGGTTTGATCTCGGTGATGGTCGAATAATTAAGGGGCGCAGCTTTTGGTTCAATGCTGAGGTGCCTGAAACGTGGGAGGGGCGTGAATTCATAACGCGACTAGAAAAGATGGAGAATGATGAGATCGGGCTCGCGGATTGGGTCGATGAACAGATCTTAAGTCTTGAACAGAATGAAGCTGATGGGGGAGTCGGATCGTCAAAGTACACCGCGCCGGAATCAGCTAGCACTACTCCAAATACCCCCCTAAGCAAGGTGATGCCAAGTAAATCTGTCTCTGAACCTTCACCAGCACCAAGCGGTCCATTCAAAATCTCGTTGATGGCTAAGCCGAATCGGGCTAGGGGTAGTGTCACTATGTACCCCAAAAATGTTCCAGCGGCACCAAAATCAGCTGCGGCACCGAAACAGGTAAAGGGACCCGAACAGGTAGTAGGAAGAAAGACGATCGTGGTTGGACGACCAGCGATGCCGAATGGAAAGCAGGATACGAAAGACAGGTAGGTTTTATTAATCAGTCGGCAGGATAGGCTACAGAATGGGATTTAAAAGTTATATGCAGACGCTGAGTGTTTTGTCTTTCTTGTCTGCTGCGCAGGCTATTTTTATTATGCCGACTGATTAATTTGTTGTTTTGCTTCGCTAGCGCTCCGCGCTTACTAATAAGTGCGCCGACAAGTGTAGTGAACTGTTTGTAGACTATCTAACGCACTAATTAGTAAGTAGGAGAAGACAATGTACCGCGGTGGAATTACATACATAATAAATAAATCTTTTGGAATTTTACAATTGGTGCCAGAGCCTGTAGGGCTGCGGCTAGTCTATGTTCCGATAGTTAATGGAGCTGAAGCCCCCGGGACTCCAGGGGCCCTAGATCTACTTCTGCCACTCGATGCCGTTGGCGGCCTGTGGGCAACAACGCGCGCTTTTCTATATGGCGTTGAATCGCTCGATGAGAACGTGATCATGCAAGGGCGCACGGATGATACCGAGTCAGATATTCTGGTAAAGCTCTACCGTGATAAACCGCGCGGTGATAACGGTAAATTGACCGGCGATGAGGTCTGTTGGCTCAGAATAGTAACTGGTCGCACCGAAGAGGAACGCCGCAGAATTAAGCTTGGACCCAGAGATCTTCTATGTATGGAGTTAGCCTGTAATTCCATTCTAACACTTTGCGCCCAAGCAGGAACTCATCGGCCAAGGGTGGGGGAGTAATTGTAGCTATTTGGGCAGATGGGGAAAGTGTCCCGTCCTGACCTGAGTCTACACCTAACGCCTAGAAAAGGATGAATGTGTAGAGATGGAAAACGTAAGAATGAGCTATGGTCCTGAGGTTAAACGAGCGATAGTTGAGGAGCTTGCGAGCGGTA
>Ga0163148_10002905_pt1 | contig 19718 bp, 18 predicted proteins | sample OliLakLV19MP7P2_FD_148606 | JGI IMG/M metagenome (GOLD analysis project Ga0163148, IMG submission 148606) | Freshwater microbial mat bacterial communities from Lake Vanda, McMurdo Dry Valleys, Antarctica- Oligotrophic Lake LV.19.MP7.P2 | ecosystem: Environmental > Aquatic > Freshwater > Lake >...
GCGCGCATATCGAGCGTCTGTGCTCGCGGCGTCCGCGACCGACGCCGCCGTCAGCTGCGATGTGGTTGCGCCGTAGACTTTCAATAGGCGGGCAGCTGCGGTGACAATGGGGTTACGCCACGGGCTGCTAGGCACAACCATCAAGCTGACGCTGCCGGCGGCACTCAGAGGGTGCAAGGAGCAAACGATCGCAAGGGTTCACGTGTGCGATGGCCGTGCCGCATCACTCATACGCCACCTGCTCGAAGCTTTTGGGGCTCACGTCGATGGGAACGCGACGGAGGCCGACCTCTGGATCGTGGAGCCAACGGACACGAATCTCACCGACACCAAGGCATGGCGAAAAGCGCAACCGCGCAGCCGAGTCGTACTCGTTGGCCGGCCCGATGAGGATTCCACGAGAGCATGGAATGAACTTGAACCGGTCATCATTGACGATCCGACTGACCTCGAGGCCGTTCGGGCAGCGATCGGCGCGGCGATGTCAGATGCACGAAAGGAGATGCTGATCGTGCCAAGCGCGTCGCCTCGACATAATTCTAGTGATCCATCAGGTGAGGCCAACGCGACCGCGCGACGCAAGTCGCCCAGCCCGGAGATGGCCAAGGAGGCGGTCACCCGCGTCCTTTGCGTTGATGATCACGCCGTTCTTGTCGAAGGCCTCAAGGCCCAGTTCGCGATCGATGGACAGGTTCAGTGCGTCGGCTATCTTTCAACGGCGGAGAACCTTGTTGAGGAAGCGGCACGCCTAAATCCGGATGTGATCCTGCTGGATATTGAAATGCCGGGGCCCGACGTGTTCGAGATGGCCGACCGGTTGCGGCACAAGCTTCCGAGAATGCGATTCATGTTCCTTAGCGCTCATGTTCGCGACGGCTATCTGGCCGCCGCATACAAATGCGGCGCATGGGGCTACTTTGCCAAGGGGGACAATCTGGAGGACATCGTCGCCGGGGTGAAGCAAGTGGCGCGCTGCGAGGAAGGCGTGTTCGTGATGGGTCCAAAGGTCAAGGAGCGCTGCCAGCCGGCTAATAAGTCGCCCGCTCCGGGGGAGCGCTCAGGGGGCAAGCAAAGGAGCGATCCGCGACCCAAGACCACGCTCGAGTCTTTGACGCCGCGAGAGATCGAAGTGCTTCGCCTCATTGGCAAGGGGCGATCGCGCAACGAAATCGCCAAGGAACTCTCACGCAGTGCCAAGACTATCGATGGTCATCAGGAACGCATCATGAAGAAGGTCCACATCGACTCACGAGCCGATCTCATGCGGTTTGCGATCCGAGAGGGCCTCGCCGAGGCGTGAGGCAAGGTCGAGGCGGCCGCTTGGGTCAGCCTGTCCACGCACCGAGCATGATCGCCAAGTCCGCTGCGTTCACCGTGTCGTCGCCGTCGATGTCGAACTCGCCGCTGCCCCAACCCCCCAACAGCAACGCCAGGTCAGCCGCATCAACATCGCCGTCGGCATCGAGGTCAGACGCCGCGCGCGGCACGAGCAAAAACGCGCGTTGCAATCCGGCGTGCTTGCCCGTGCCCACGATTCGTCCGTTGGCGTCGATGGCCGTCGCACGCATCAGATGCCACGTCGATGTCGGTGCAATGTGCGCATTCAGGTCGACCATTGAGCCGCCGTGCCAGCGAAATGCGCTGTCTCCGGAGATGCCGACGATCGTACCCGCTGCATTCGTCCCAAGCGCAGCGCTGCTGGGCGCGGACGGCAGCTTGCCGAGATCGGTGACGGACGCAAGGGCGCCGCTCGGCGTCAATGTCCAGCGCGTCGCGTGAGGAATCCCTGTTGCGGTGTCGGCGACGCCAACGACAGTGAGTCCTTGAACATCGAGCGCACTGCTGTGCGAGCCACCGAGCGTGCCGAGATCAAGCATGCTTCCGTTGCGATGGACAAACGCGTGCAGCTTTTGGCCATCGGCGAGCAACGACTGCCCGACGACCCAGTTGTCCGCGTTGAGCGCGAGTCCCATGCTCGTCGGTCCGCCCAAGGTGCCGAGATCGGTGCTGACTCTGCCGACGATAAGCGTCGCGTGCGTGGTTCCCGGCGCTGCGACTACTAGCGTCGATGCCGCGATGGCACCGCTCTCGTTGATGTCGCGCGGCTCGACATCGCCCAGTGACGTCGTCGCTCCGGCAGCGCTCCAGAGAACACCGTGGTACGTGAGCTGCCCCAGCGCATACGAGACGCCGACGGCGTCGCCGCTGTTGTTGACGCCGAACGCCATGGAGTGCTCGTCGCCGACGAGGACACCCAAGTCCTGCATCGTGTCGCCGACTACGCGAAACGCGTGAAACTCGCGGTTCGGGAGCGTCGTGACCGACGAACCCACGATTGCGGCCGTACTGGCGGCAAGACCGATCGTGCCGGGTTCGAAGGCTTCGTTCGCGCCCGAGAGCGTGCCGAGATCCTTCACGATATACGCGGGCGGCGCGGCGAATGCGGTGCTGGCGCAGACGGACATCAATGAAGTGAACGAGATGTATAAATTGCTGCGCATGATGAACCCTCTCTCAGTCCTTGACCTTGTGGAAGAACGAGTCTTTTGGTTGGCTGGTGTGGCACACAATGCATGTGTTGATCGGTCCCGCGTGACCTTGCAGCGTGATCGCCTGGAGGTTGTCGACCGGTGTGGTCGCCGGTCCGATCGCATGCGGAGCACCGTGGCATGTAACGCAGTAGATGCCGCCGTGCCCGATGGAGTCCTTGAAGAGCTTGCCGGGTTGCTCGTAGTCGGATCCCGGCTTGTTGTGGCAATCGCTGCAGCGGGGCTGATCCGTCCACGGGATTCGCGCCGGATTGCCGACGGCACTCATTCCTCCGTGGCAATCGGTGCACTGAATGCCCAGACCATGATGCACATCGCGCTGGCATTGCGTGCGAACGCCCGGGTGGCATGCGTAGCAGTCGTTGTCGAGCCCCGAGCTTGCCGCATGCGGTGCGTGCGAGCCGTGCATCGCGTGCGACAGCATCGACACTCCGGGCTGACCCGGCGCGCCCAGCGCCGGATCGGCGTGGCAGCTCGCGCAGAGCACCGGTTTCTGATCCACCAGATGCGTGCCGTGCAACGAGTCGTGCTTGAGAAGAATGTCCTGGGCCACCGAGATGCCCGGCGTGTTGTGGCACAGAGAGCAGCTCATCTCACTCGACACCGGAAGAACCGCGCGCGTGGTCGCGGTACCTTGCGAACCGGTGACCGTGATCAGTCCGAGGGGATATGGATCGAGTCGGCCGGCATCATCGACAGGAACGAGGGGAATGCCCGTGACTTCCCAGATGCCCTCTTCTTTGCGCGGTGCCATCGTGCCGCTGAGTCTGTTTCCAGTGAGTCCGACGTCAGGAGCGAGCTGCACGCCGAACAACTGCGGCGCGAACGTCCAGAAGTTCGTCTTGTCCGAAGCACGCATGTGATTCGGCACCGAGTAGATCACGGAGACGTCTGATGTCAGGATTTCCGGCTCTTCGCCGCGCTCGATGACTTGCGCTCGCAGCGTGTTGTAGGGGGGAAGGATGCAGATCTCGGAGAAATCCTCCTGCATGCAATGCATACCGAGATCATTGAATCCGACGACCGTGTATGCGCCGGGTGCCGGAGCCCGCGCTGCTGGCGCTCCACCCGCGAAGAAGTACCCCAGCAGCACTGCGCATGAAGCGCCAGCAACGACAGTCGGGACCAACTTAGATTGCATTGCGTTCTCCCATCAAGAACTACTGCGAAGGAAGCGAAGAAGCGAAAAAACACAAGTTCCTGGGTCAGCCTGTCCACGCGCCAAGCAGGATCGCCAGATCGCGCGCGTTCGCCCCGCCGTCACCGTTGCGATTCAATCGCGGCGCGCGAAACGACGAAGGCATCCTCCCGCTTTCCGCGGCGTCCGCCCACCCGGAGATTTCCCCTATCGCTTCGGCCGATCGCCCCGAGCGATGAGCATCCGCGTATGAAGGAGGGGTCGTGCAGCAGCCGGAAAATGGGGTTTCGACGAACGCTTAACCTGTCCACGCACCGAGCAGTACCGCCAGGTCCGAAGCGTTCACCGCACCGTCGCCGTTGAGATCTGCTGGACAACCAGCGCACAGATCCCACGATCCAAGCAACGTCGCAAGATCGGCCGCGTCAACATCACCGTCATTGTCGATATCGCCCGTGAGTGACGCCGCGCCGGTGAAGAGGCGCTCGACGCTCGCGATCGCCGCGCCGGACGCGTCGTATCCGCCCATCACATAGATGTAACCGTCGTCGCCGAGTGCGGCGACGAAGTCGTGGCGGCCCACGTTGAGTGATGGACCGGCGATGAGCACGGGATCGACCGCGTTTGGGTCGATGATGCGCACGGTCGCAGAGGTCGTGGTCCCCGTGGTGCCTTCGAATCCGCCGATGATGTACAGCAGACCATCCGCGCCGAGCACCGCCTCGCCGTTGCTCGTCGCAATCGGGAAGAAGACCGCGCCCATGTTCTCCCACGTGTCCGTCGCAACGGTGTAGCGGGCCGTATCCTTGAGGCGAAACACTCCAAACGAGGTGTAGCCGCCGAAGCACCAGATGTGACCCAACCCGTCATACGCCGAAGCGATCGAGGCGCGCGTGAACGGGAGCGACGCAACTTGCTCCCACGAGTTGGTTGCGGAAACGTATCGCACAACCCCCCCACCGTTGAAGCCGCTCGCGCCAGGCCCGCCGCCGATTCGGTAGATGCGTCCCTCGCCATCAACGGCGAGGCCGAAGTTGATCGGTGGTTGGTTGGACGTGGGGACCGTGAAGTCCGTTCCCTCGATCGGGTCGTACGAACGCCCTTCCGCGATGTCGCCTTCGGGCGTCGTCAGTCCGCCGAAGACGATGATCTGGTTCAATCCGTCCACGCCACCACCTTGTCCAACCACCGGCCCCAGCCCGATCAACGGCGCGACTTCGGTCCACGCTCCATCCGCGAGTTTGTAGACCGTGCCATCTTCGTCACGGTTGGCCCAGGGCAACCCGCCGATCACGTAGACGTCTCCGTTGTGATTCACGGCGAAGTTGTCGGACTTCGGCGTGGGCATCGGCGGTCCGAACTCCCAACTTCCGGCATCGGCGACGGTAGTGAGTGCCGCAAGAATGCACGTGGCGATCGAGCTGATGTATGCGGTCCGCATGGCGTGTCTTTCACGAGAGGAGTCGAAGCCGGTCATCGAATGACCGTGCAACGATGATGGTCGGAAAGCGTCGCATCGCCTACGAGCAAACTTCCCTCATCGTCGATCCGACCTGTGACGAGCGTGCCTCTCATGTCGACCTCCTGTGATGCGCTGAGCATTCCTACATCAAACGTTGCGACCCGGGGTCCGGAAGCTTCTCTGAGTGCGCGCATCGCGCGCGGCGACAAACGAGAAAACTTCCGCGTGTTCGGTCGCGACGTTCGTCCGTATCGTGCTGTTCGGCCTCACGTCAAGGCCAGCAACACTGGGAGACTCCACATGTCGACCTCGACGGATCGAACGGCGGCACGGGTTGGTCGACGACGTGGCTCGGCGACATCGTCGACGAACCGACCTTCATCGGAACGGTCGGGCTGGAGTATTCAGGTCTGGCGACGTCGCCCGGTGGAACGATCACCGGCGACCGCTCGAGCGACTATCCGTTGTCGCGCTACTACCGAGCATTCACGCCCGCGCCGGCAGAAGCGACGTCGCTTTACGTGTCGTTCCTGCTCCGCGCCGATGAAGGCTTTGGATCGTGGGGCGGTCTTCTCTTTGGTTCGTATCCGTTCGGCATGTACGTCGGATCTCCGGTCGGCGCGTACACCTACGGTCTCATGATGAGCGAAGGGCTCGCAGATTACTCGAACATCCCGCTTGTGCAGGGCGAGACTGCGTTTCTCGTCGTGCGCATCTCGAAGAACACGCCAGCGGGAGGGGTCACGTTCAGACTCTACGTTAATCCGATCGTCGGCGCTTCCGAGCCGGCGAATCCTGACGCGATCTTCAGCTTCGCCCAAGTTGCGGCCTTGCCCGTCGCACTCAACATCAACAATCAAGGTGGCTTCACCACCGATGAGATTCGCATCGGAACGACGTGGCAGGACGCGGTGCCGGTGCAGCTGGCATGTGTGGGCGACTTCAATCACACCGGCGCTGTCGATGGTGCCGACTTGGCGATGCTGCTCGGCCAGTGGGGTCTTCCCGGCGGCGATCTCGATGACGACGGAACGACAAGCGCGAGCGATTTGGCAGTGCTCCTCGGGGCTTCGGGACCGTGTGCGTGACGCATGAGCGCAGCGCATCGCGCGGCGCTTCGTTGAAGATACGGTACTGCCTGCCTGTCAGTCGCAGGATCCCCACGCACCCAACAGGACCGCGAGGTCCGACGCATCAGTCACGTTGTCGCCGTTCAGGTCGGCACCCTCGCCGCCCCACGCGCCCAAGAGCATCGCGAGATCCGAACCGCCGACGGCGCCGTCGTTGTCAAAATCTCCGGGACACTGCGGCGGCAGTGTCGTGGGAAGCACGCTGCTCCACGTCGCGCCGAAGCGAATCTCGTCGGTCGCGCAGCCGCCGTCATTCACCAGCGCCACGACCTGCGGCAGATTGTCCGGAATGGTCATCTCGCACGATGGAGCCGCGGGCTGCGGTTGTCCCACGTTCGGATTGACGGACAACGAGTAGTACGGGCCGCAGTTGATCCGTGCGCTCGTGGTGCGATCTCTGTCGGGAGCTGCCGCTGCTGGCGTGAACGCCTCGCGCGAACGTCAACTGTGATCCGTATAAGTTGATGTACCGTCTCCGTTGCGCACGATGCGCGTGACCAGGAGCGCGGTCTCGCGGAGGAGGACCGGCACGTTCGAGTCGTTGCTCGTCACGAAGGGCGCGGTCAGTCCGTACATCGACTGCCCAAGGGACGCACCAACGATGATGGCCGGCACGGCGCTAAACGAAAGTCCGCCGCCCTCGCCGAATCCAAGTCCGGGCTCCATCAAGAACGACACGTAGATCGTGTCGTCCGTCGCGGTGTACGGCGCGAGCACGCGGGTGTAGAGCGTGAACGTGGTGGACGGAAACCCTGCCGTGTAGGCGCCGTTGCCTGACGTGATCAGGTTCGGCCACGAAAGGCCAGTGTTCGCGATCCCGGTGGGAATCGAACTCAGCTTGCCCCACGCGTTGCTCCAGCCCGCACCGCCGTTACCGCCATTCAGCTCGGGGCCCGGCCCGTACTGAAATCCTTCGTAGGCAAACGGATCCTGAGCGGCCGCAACGGCAGTGACGAGCGATGCGGCGACGAGAGCGATGCAGCGAGTTGTTGAGAGATTCATCTAGAGATCCTTCTGTCAAAGAGTGTGCTTGAAATCGAACGTTCAGCGGACATCAGCCGCACGGTCCCCCAGGCGCCGAGCATCACGGCGAGATCCGCCGCATTGACAGTCCCGTCGGTGTTGAGATCCGCGCTGCCACCAACGGCGCCCCACGCGCCCAGCAGAACGGCGAGGTCAGCAGCGTCGACCATGGTGTTGACGTCAAGGTCCGCTGCGCACGCGACGGTGTCGTCGCCGATCACCAACGCGCGTGCTTCACCCAATGCGTGGAAGATGGGTCCGGATCCGCGAATGAATTGATACGTGTGATGGGTGGGAGCGATGCTCTGCGCCCAGTTCCACGTCACGTAGGGCTGCGCGGTGAGACCGATGACGCCCAGAAACCAGCGCGGATTCACGGAGGTGTTGGCGGGGACGTCAATCGGTGTCGGCAGCTCAAGTGTGTAGTGCGTAAGGCCGCCCGGACCCGCGGACGTCGTGTACGACGTCGTGTCAAACGTCACGAGGGGTTCTGCGCTCTCGACGCCGCCGTAGTACCAGACCGAGTACGGCTGATAGGCGATGGTGCCCGGATCCTGCTTCCAGATCTCGAGGCGAAAACCGAGCTCGCACGCGCCATTCCCCCACCACTCAAGATGCGTGATCGCTTTGGGCTCGGTCAGGGTGAAGTCTGCCCAGCACGCCGCATCCCCGTCGAGATCGTTGCCATCCGGGCCCGGATCCTGCCAAAGTTGCGACCAGCGCATGACGCCGCCGCCGCTGACGGGCGATTGAGATTCGATGATGGCAGCGGACGCAAGAGACGAAACGCTCGCGAGTGCCGTGAGCGAAACCGCTGCGCCAAGAAGCGTGGTGTGCATGATGTTGGACCTTTCTCGTGGGGGTCGTGTCGTTCAGGAACCTCGCGAAGTCGAGGACTGTTCCGAACCACCCATGCAATCCTCGTACGTCGCTGCGCTCGCGCGTATCCGGAAACTTCCCTGAACGAGCGCTCAGCGGTTCAATCGCTCATGTCGGTTCTGCGATCATCGCGGTTCGATCAGTGCGAGAACTTCCGTATCGATCGGATGGTCTGATCGCCCAGTCTCCACGCGCGTCGCAACGACTCACTTCGTTCGCTGCATAAGTGAAGAAGGTTCACGTCACACTGACTCACGAAATTGGCATTCCACAACACCGGCCGCTTCGACGGTCAAGCTCGGCGTGCACGGCGCGTTGCGCAGTGACGGCTGGTAGGTAGCACGTCGCGCTGGCCGCACCGCCGCCCTGAGTACATGCCTCCCGGCAAGATCGAAGAGGGCGCGATTGCTCGTGAAGACGGCATCGAGGTCATGAGCTTTCCGTTGCTGGGCGACGGAACGGACGACGTCGAGATGTACGCGCGAGCAGTGGCGGCGGTGATTGAGAGCGACCGGCGGAACGAACCGGTGCTCGTGCATTGCGCGGCCGGCACGCAGCGGACGGGAGGCGTCGTCGCATGCTTCCGGATGTTGCATCAAGGTTGGTCGAGAGACGACGCACTGCGCGAAGCCGAGCGGTACGGTTGGCGGACCGGCCAGATCGCGATGCCCTCATACTTGGATGGCAACATCCCACGGGTCCGCGAGTACTTGCTTGAGCGGGGGCTTCTAGACGCTGAAACTCCGAAGCCTTGACAGGAAATCCTGCGAAGCACACGCGGAGGTCGCCACGGTCGGCGCGAACACTCAGAGCGAGGCGCACGAGCGATGTCTCGCGATCGTGAAGCTGGTCCGCGACCGTCAGGAGTTCATCGCGACATTGCTACAACGGGCGGCGACGCCTCATCAGCGCCGCCGCCCGTTCCCCTCTCCCTCTCCCATCACCCGCTCAGCCCGGGCACCGACCCCACGCTCCGAGCACTGCAGCGAGATCCGCCGCGTCCACCGTACCGTTCTGATCGATGTCGCCCGTGTCGCCGCTGCTTCCCCACGCGCCGAGAACGAGAGCGAGGTCGGCCGCATCGACGACACCGTCATCGTTCTGGTCAGCGAGGCAGTCGAGGACGTCAGCCGCCGGCTCCTCGATGTCTTCCGGCAGCAGATTGAACCACTCCGGTCCGCTGTGAATATCCGGGTTGTAGTTGGTCGAGTTGCGAAGCATCGCGATGCGCCCGCCCCCCTCGAGCCCGTTGAACGGCGACGCGGCGTCCGGCGTCCAACCGGGTCCTGCTGCCGTCGGCTTGAACACCTTCACGACGCCGTCACCCGACACGTAGAGTCGGTCGTCAGAGATCGACAGCGTGTCAACGACGCCGAGTGACGCCTGGAAGATCGTTGGACCCGCGGTCGCACCCGGCTTGATGCCGTAGATCGTGTCGTTGGCGTCGGTGCGGATCCACGGAAAGCCGCTGTTGGGATCGAAGATCACGTCACCCTTGCCCGACATCGGCACGTTCGTCGGAATGATGAGCGTCAACAGCGTCTCCGAGAAATCGTCCGACAGTTTCACGAGCTTGCGCTCGGGCACGGAGAGCACCCACAACGCGTCGTTCTCATCGTCGGCTGCGATCGCCGACGGCTCGGGGATCGCGGTCGTGGCGAACTCCTCGTTGCCTTCCGCGTCGAGGCGGAACAACTCGTCGCTCGTATTGAAGCCGTAGATATAGCCCTTGCCCGACCATTCAATCCGTTCGAGGCCTTGTGGCGCGGGCGTGAGAGTCATCAGTGCCCCGGTCTGGAGGTCGAGTGTGCGAAGCTGCGACAAAGGGAGAAACACCGACTTGGAAATCACCAGCGCCGTCGTGGCTTCGGGATGCAGATTGACGTCGACAATGGTCACAAAGGGCGACATCGAAATGCTCGGTTGGAAAGCACCTTCCGAACCTTCAAACGGAACCGGATCGAGCACCTTGATGCTGCCGCCGCCCTGCGAGTCGCCGGTGTTGACGAACGAGATGCCGAAGAGAGGTCGGATGGCCAGGATCGAGTCAATGAAGCGGGGATTCCCGTCGACGCTGAAGAGCCGAGTCAACGACCGCAGTCCGCTGGAACCGAACCACCCGGTCACGGTCGAGGGCGAGTATTCCTTATTCGCATGCGCGCTCTGCGTTGTCAGACTCGAATCGTTGTTCGGGTCACGATACTTGATCACCCGCGAACTGCCCTGACGCCATGAGCGAGTCAACGTAACAACGTGGCCGCCTCCGCGGGCGTAGATCGGATTGCCCAGCAATGTGCCGACCTGTGTGTACCTTCCGTACGCGAACGAGACAATCCAGCCGGTGCACGCGAGCTGGGTCATCGGGGCCTGCCCCGGCGTGTAGTTCGAGCTGTTGTACTTCGTGGTGCGTTTCAGGACCGCTCCGTTGACGAGCGATTGCAGCGCGGAGTCGACGCAGCAGGTCGTGCCGTCCTGTGGGTCGGTCTGCATCAGGTCGCCAATGAAATCGAGCCACGCCGTCATGTATCCGTGCTGCCCGTTCGTCATGTAGTTCGCGGGCGGAAGCCCTCCGACCGGGAAGCCATGATTGGCCGCGTAACAGAAGAGGTTCAGTGCAGCGGCCGGGGCGCAGTACATATCGCCATTGTCCCCGAGCCCGGTCCGGCGCTGGTCGATGTCAGTCATATAGGTGATGCGGTAGTCGTACACCGAGGAATTGACGTACGAGCTGTGCGTCACGTCGGCGTGCGATGTCCCCGCGAGTCCCAGCAGAGTCGTCGTCGCGCAGGCCAGGAGTCCGGCGCGGAGTTGGAGCACATTGAACAATGGGAAGTCCTCTTGAAGTTGAGCCGGCCGCCGTCCGAACTCGGAGGCGCCCTCTAGGGCAGGCGGAATTCGGGGGCGATCGCGCCCGGGAGAATCTTGCGGATTTGCGAAATCGCGCGCCGCATGCCCGATGCAGCCCTGGCGCGAAGTCGGGTCGACCACCCATGTCATCACCGCTTCGCCGGTTGACCTTCCCTCGGCATCGTCCGAGCAATGAATGCGCGGATGTCGTCATTCGCGCGACCGGCGTCTTCGCGGCGCAGATACATCATGTGGCCGCTGCGATACCCCTTCCACGTCAAGCGATCCTGAAAGCGGCCCGCCGGATCCATATTCCACATCGTGAACTTGGCATCAAAATAATTCGTCGCGCCGTCGTAGTAGCCGGACTGCACCAGCACGTGCAGATACGGGTTCTCCGCGATCGCCGAGCGAAGGTTCTCGCCCGTGCGATCGTCCTCCTGGTTCCACGGACGGACGGGACCGAAGAGCCAGTACTGCAGGTCTGTCTTGTACGCAGGAACATCCCGCAGGTAGTAGTTGATCGCCGGCGCGAATGCGTGGTTCCATGCGGACATCGCAGGATCGAAATCGGGCCGGTCGCCCGCGTCGTCGCTGTCAAGTCCGCGATAGCGCGAATCGAGCCGTCCGATCGTCAGACCCTTGTCGCGGAGCAGCTCCTTCCAGAAGAACGACGGTGGCACCGCGAAGTGATGGTGGCGCACCGCCTCCGGTTTGAGGCCCGAATAGCGTGCGTACTGCGTGATCAGCTCGTCCCGTCGCGCGGGCTCCAAGGATCCGCCGCGCGTCATCGCCGGAAGCAGCTGATCGATCGTGAACGCTTCGACCTGCGGCAGCAGTTGATCCAGATCGAGCTGCTGCAGGTCCGGGGCGAGCGCCTTGTGGTACCACGCAGTCGCGGCGTAGTACGGAAGCGGGATCGCAGCGTCAACGACACCGTCCCGTCGAATGCCGAGATCCGTCGGCGAAACAAGAATCACGCCGTTCAGATACATCCACTGCGAACTCTGCAGTCGCGCCGCAAGGCCTGCCGCGCGCGTCGTGCCGTAGCTCTCGCCGATCACGTACTTCGGCGATGTCCATCGACCGTTGCGCGTCACGAACGCGCCGATCCAGCGCGCCAGGTACGTGACATCTTCGATGACGCCAAAAAACAGCTCGCGCCTGGCGTCGTTCAAGATGCGGGAGAAGCCGGTATTCACCGGATCGATGTAAACGATGTCCGCGACATCGAGAATCGAGTGCGGATTCTCCTGAATTCCGTAGGGCTGAATCGGAAAGCCCTCGCTGTCAATCTTCAGAATGCGCGGCCCCGTGTAGGCGATGTGCATCCACACCGATGCCGAGCCCGGACCGCCGTTGAATGAAATCAGAAGCGGGCGCGTGCTCTTGTCGGTGACATCAGTGCGTTCATAGAACGTGTAGAACATCGACGCGATGGGCTTGTTATCGATGTCCCACACCGGTTGCGTCCCGACGGTCACCCGATATGGAACGACGCTGCCGTTGATGGTCACGGTGTCGGTTGAAGAGACAGCGGCATCGGCGACCACCCTGACGGGGGCGGTCAGCGCATCCTCGGGCGGCGGTTTCTTGTCGGCTGGCCGGTCGGTTTGCTCTTCCGCTGGCAGCGCTCCCGGAGGCACCGACGGTGCTGTCGCTTGCAGGAACGATGCAGAGATCACGAGGACGTGCAGCAATGCGATGGAAGAAATCATGAGAGTTTGCAGCGAGTGAATGAATCGGGTCGCGGGCAACAGCGTCGCGGGCCAAGACGTGTGGTATCAAAAGCGCAAGAGGCGTGCAGCAGCTGAAACGTGTGCAGCGGCCGGAGCGCCGCACACTGAGCGGTCCCGGCACCGACACCGGCACCGACACCGACACGGCGACGGCGCGGTCCACATGCTGCTTGTGCCCCGATTCGCTGCTCTCTGAATCGAGCTCGCTCGATACGCTCACTTCGTCGTCGCGAGTCGCAGCCCCAGCCCGATGAAGACCGCCCCTGCGGCGCGGTTGAGCACATCGGAGACACGTGCATTCCTGCGCATCCGCGCACTCACAACCGACGCACATCGGACCACGATGAGGCAACACGTCGTACCGGTCACAATGAAGCACAGGCCCAGTGCGATGAACGCGAAGAACGTCTGCTGGCCGTCCGCATCAATGAACTGCGGCATGAATGCGAGGAAGAAGAGCGCGACTTTCGGATTGAGGACGTTCGTGAGCATTCCTTGTCGGAAGATGGCTCCGAACTCTGCGGACGAGAAGCGGCTGGGACGCCGGCGAGGGTTGGATGTCGTCAAGGGCGGAGAGACAAGCGTGACGATCATCCAGTCCACGCCCCCAGCAGGATGCCCAAGTCAGCGGCGTTCGTGATGCCGTCGTCGTTGAGGTCGCCGCCCGCGCCGCCCCACGCGCCGAGGAGAATCGCCAGGTCCGTCGCGTTCACGGCGCAGTCGCCATTGAAGTCCCCCGCTGCTCCCGCGCACTCGACGAGCCACAACTCCGTGCCGGCACGGATCCAGAGTCGCGTGCCGTCCGCAGAGAATGCACAGTCCATCGACGAGCCTGGGAGGCCGGCCACAAACGCCCCGTCGTTGGATCCGCCGCTCCCGACGCGCACGATCTGGCCCTGCGACGGTACCGCCGCGTACAGCCCCGCGTAGGTGAAGGCGCCGGCGGGCGCGACACGCAAACTGGTCGCGGCGACGTTCAGGTTCGTGAAGATCGTTGACGAAGCACCCTCGACATGATTCGCGCCAACAAAATAAATGCGCATCTGCGGCGCGTTCACAATGTAGGCACCGGCAGCGAGTGCACCGCTTGCTGAAAACGCCATGCCGCCCGAGGTGTCCGGAATGCCGGTGGCGAACTGGACCTTGCTTCCATCAGGCTGGAAGCGATAGAGCGACGCGCTGGCACCGTCGACGAGGAAGAGATCACCGCCAAAGACACCAACAGTGTCGAACGCGAGCGCATCGTTATCCCACGCTCCGCTTGCGTTGACCGAGAACAGCGTGGCGGTGCCGGCCGGACTCACACGCCAGATCGCGTCGTTGGTGCCCGGCTTGTCATCATCGACGAACATGTCGCCGCCGTAGTTGCCGATCGCGTCAATGGTCGGCCAGAACGGTCCAAGTCCGGGACCTGAACGAATGAGCCCGGCGAACGATGCGAACGGCTGTTCGGACGCTCCGATATCGACAGAGACGATCTGCTGTGCGGATGGCAGGGTGAGGTACACGTCAGCGTTGAAGCCGCGCGCCGGCGTCCCCGCCACGATGAATGAGTTCGATGCGACTGTCGGATCGATCAGTGTGGCGCGGAAGCCCGGGGGCACTGTCACCCCCGCGAAGACAGACGCAGGTTCCGACCCCAATCCCGGAACCAATGCAATCGCCAGTATCACGGTGGGCAGCGCCGTGATCGACATGACTCGAACAGAAGTTGCCTGAGACTGGTTGTTGTCCACTGCATTGCGCATGATTGTCCGATGCCGGTTGGGGGGCCACGAGAGCGAGTGCGAGCGTGATCTGATTGGCGAAGGTATCCAGGAGCAGCAATTGTTCCGTCGTCAGAAAGCTGGCCGGTTCACTCGACCGCAGCGCGAGCACCGCGATTCTGCCCTGTGACCCGGCCAGTGGAACGAATCGGCCGACCGAGGATAACAGCGTGCGGGTGCCGCTGCCGGCCTGCTTGATGTGCTCGAAGGTCCAGCGTGCAACGCTTCGCTCGCGTTCATCAAGCCAGTCGGGAGAACCGGCGAAGGCGAGGACATCCATGCTCGACGTGTGAGCCGCATCGACAGGCATCAGGACTGCTGCGTCGCAGACGAACGTGTCATGCACATGACTGACCCCGACCGCGGCCACTTCTGCGGCGTCGCGTGAAGCGGTCAGTTCGCGCGTCATGGCGTAGAGCGTTGAAGTGCGGCCCTCACGCTGCCGCGCGACTTCTGCAATCGCGCTCAGTCGCGTGGTCAGATTGGCAATAAGCAGTCCCACCGCGAGCATGACCGCGAACGTCACCAGGTATTGGACATCCGCCACGGCAAACGTGAACCGCGGCGGAACGAAAAGAAATCGAACGCCGCGACACCGAACACTGCGGCAAGGACCGCCGGTCCTCGGCTCAGCCACACTGCCGCGAGCACCACTGTCGCGAGGTACAGCATCGCGATGTTCGCAAGATCCACATCCTGCAGGGCGAAACTGCACAGTCCGCTCGTCAGCAACACGGCGGCGAACGCAACGGCGTACTTGATCGGCGATGATCGGACGCGCCTCGGAAGCGGCGCTGCGGCGTCACCTGCTGTCGTCACGCCGGCACCCGAGTCGCCGCGCAGGACATGAACTTCGATCTCGCCGCTTTGACGAATCAATTCATCCATGAAGGAACCGGCCACCAGCTGACGAAACCGCGACTGCGCGGTTTTGCCGAGCACGATCTTGCTGACGTTGCGGGAACGGGCATACTGCACCACCGCGATAAGTTCGGATCGGACACCGGCCGCGATCCGCTTCGCCGCCCGCACGAGATCTGCAGCACTGGGGCTTGGCGACACGCAGACAAGAACGCGGTCGGTGGTCAGCCACACAGTCCGCGCGCCTTGACCTTCCTTCTCCAGACGCATCTGCGTATCGACCCACGATGCTGTACGCCGCAGCGCGAGTTCCCGCAGGGCCGTGAGATTCCCCTTGCGAAAGAACGAATCGACAGCCACGCGGGCGCTTTCGGGCACGTAGACCTTGCCCGCCTTCAGCCGCTCGAGCAGCACATCGGGCGGCAGGTCGACGAGCTCGATCTCGTCCGCTTCATCGACGACGGAGTCAGGCACCGTTTCGCGCACCTTGACGCCGGTGATCTGCGCCACGACGTCGTTCAGCGATTCGAGATGCTGAACATTCAGGGTCGTGTACACATTGATGCCGGCACGCAGGATCTCCTCAACGTCCTGCCAGCGCTTCTCAAAGCGACCGCCAGGCGCGTTGGTGTGCGCGAGTTCGTCGACAAGCAGCACTTCCGGTTTACGCGCAATCGCAGCGTCAAGATCAAGCTCGCTCAACGTCGTACCACGGTACTCGACCTCGCGGCGCGGCAGCAGATCCATCCCGAGCAGCAGCTGCTCCGTCTCCGTGCGACCGTGCGTCTCGACAATCGCGACGACGACATCGACCCCTTCGGCGGCGAGCCGATGCGCCGATGCGAGCATCGCGTAGGTCTTGCCGACGCCCGGCGCCATGCCGAAGAAAATTTTGAGCCGGCCACGCTCCGCGCGCGACTGCTCGCGGCGGACGCGGGCGAGCAGGGCTGCGGGATCTGGACGAGCGTCACTCATGAGGAGATGCCGGCAGCGCGCGATTGAGCGCCCGCACATCGACCACCGGTTCGCCCATGATCCCCCATCGCCGCCCGCGCGTGTGCGCCTGCACGAGGAAACGGACAGACTCTTCCGTCAGTCCGCGCGCCTTCGCTACGCGCGCAACCTGATACTCGGCGGCGGCCTCGCTGATATGCGGATCGAGCCCGCTGCCGGAAGCAGTGATGAGATCGACCGGGATCGGGCGCGGTGACCGCTCCAGTCCGACGCTCGTCTCGGCGCTGCGCAGCGCGTCGATCCGCGCCTTGGCGTTGACGACAGTCTGCGGATTGCTCTGGGCGAGATTGCTTCCGCTGGAGCCCGTGAGCGTCGCCGCGTGAAAGGCGCTGTAGGGTACCGGTCCGGTCGCCGAGAGCCGTCCCCAGAAGTTCGCGGGATCGCTGAACTCCTGGCCGATCAGCGCGGACCCGATCGCGCTATCACCTTCCATGATGATGGAGCCGTTCGCCTGGAACGGAAATGCGACCTGCGCGACCGCAGTGATCAAGAGCGGGTACAGGATCCCCGTGATGATGGAGAGCGCGAGAAAGATGACGGCGGCAGGACGCAGAACAGTGGACATGATCAGGCTCCAGTCAAAGTCCCAGCGGCAGCGACGACACGATGACGTCGACGATCTTGATGCCGGCGAACGGCACCAGTAATCCGCCGAGTCCGTACACGAGCAGGTTGTTGCGCAAAAGGATCGACGCCTCAACGGATCGATAGCGCACACCGCGGAGGGCGAGCGGAATCAGCGCGACGATGATCAAGGCGTTGAAGATCACCGAAGATAGAATCGCAGTCGCCGGCTCAAGCCGCATGATGTTCAACGCGTCGAGAGCGGGATAGGTCGCTGCGAACGCTGCGGGAGTGATGGCGAAGTACTTCGCGACGTCATTCGCGATCGAGAACGTGGTCAGCGATCCGCGCGTCATGAGCAGCTGCTTGCCAATACGTACGATCTCGATCAGTTTCGTCGGATTGCTGTCGAGGTCCACCATGTTGCCCGCTTCTTTTGCAGCCTGCGTTCCGGTGTTCATGGCGACAGCGACGTCGGCCTGGGCGAGAGCAGGCGCGTCGTTCGTACCGTCACCGGTCATCGCCACGAGACGACCGCCTTCCTGATAGCTGCGAATCAGCTCGAGCTTGCGTTCGGGCGTCGCCTGCGCCAGAAAGTCGTCAACGCCCGCTTCGGCCGCAATCGCCGCTGCGGTGACAGGATTGTCGCCGGTGATCATGACGGTCTTGATCCCCATGCGGCGCAGTTCCGCGAATCGTTCGGCAATGCCGCCTTTCACAATGTCCTTCAGTTCGATGACGCCGAGCGTGCGGCCGGTGCCATCGGCGACGACGAGCGGTGTGCTGCCGCGCTTGGCGATCTCGTCGACAGCACGGCGCGCCGCGTGTGAGGCGGTGCCACCGAGCCGAGAGACATACGCCTCGATGGCCTCTGCAGCGCCTTTGCGGATCTCCCGCCCACCGACGTTCACGCCCGACATGCGGCTCTGCGCCGAGAAAGGCACGAAGTGTGCATCGAGTTCATGAATCGAGCGCTCGCGCAATCCGTACTTCTTCGCGAGCACCACGATGCTGCGCCCTTCGGGGGTCTCATCAGTCAGTGATGCGAGCTGCGCAGCGTCGGCGAGGTCGCGCTCGTCGGTGCCGTCGACCGGAATGAACTGTGCCGCCTGCCGATTGCCGAGCGTGATCGTGCCAGTTTTGTCGAGGAGCAGCACGTCGACGTCGCCCGCCGCTTCGACCGCGCGGCCGCTCGTCGCAATCACGTTCGCCTGCACGAGGCGATCCATGCCGGCGATTCGGATCGATGACAGCAGACCGCCGATGGTCGTCGGGATGAGGCAGACGAGGAGCGCGACCAGCACCGTTACTGTCAAGGGCGCGCCGGCCCCGGCGGCCTGCACGGCGTACATGGAGAACGGAAGCAGCGTGGTGCACGCCAGCAGGAAATTGATCGTGAAGGCCGCGAGGAGAATGTCGAGTGCGATCTCGTTGGGCGTCTTCTGACGCTTCGCGCCTTCGACGAGCGCGATCATGCGGTCGAGGAACGAGTCGCCAGGGTTGGCGACGATGCGCACCACAAGCCAGTCGGAAAGGACCTTCGTGCCGCCAGTCACGCTGGAACGATCGCCTCCCGATTCACGAATCACCGGTGCGGACTCACCGGTCACTGCGGACTCATCGACGCTCGCGACTCCTTCGACCACTTCGCCGTCGCCTGGCACAGCATCCCCCGCTTCGACAAGCACCACATCGCCCTTGCGGAGCACCGCGGCGCTGACAAGCGCCTGTACGGCGCCATGACGCGGTTCATTCAGTCGCTTCGCCTTCACATCGGTCCGGGCCGATCGCAGGCTGGCGGCCTGCGCCTTGCCGCGTCCTTCAGCCATTGCTTCCGCGAAATTGGCGAAGAGCACGGTAAACCAGAGCCAGATGCTGACGCCGAAGATGAACATCGACGGCGCCTCACCGGTGCCGATCAGGGACTGCAACCAGAGCCCGGTCGTGACGATGCTGCCGACGTAGACCACGAGCATCACGGGGTTGCACAGCTGCGTGCGCGGGTTCAGCTTCACGAGCGCCGAGATGAGCGCTTCACGGACGATCGCCGTGGAAAACAGTGTGGTGGAGCGGGACATGACGGACATCTCACGAGTAGAGTTGCAAATGTTCGACGATCGGTCCGAGCGCGAGGGATGGCACGAACGTCAATGCACCGACGATGACCACGACAGCAATCAGCAGCACGACGAACAGCGGCGTGTGCGTCGGAAGGGTGCCTGACGTCGCAGGCGTTTTCTGTTTCGCGGCCAGTGACCCGGCGATGGCAACCACCGGCAGCATCACGAGGAATCGGCCGAAGAACATGCACAGTCCCAGGGCCGTGTTGTAGAACGGTGTATTGCTGGAGATGCCGCCAAACGCGGACCCGTTGTTGTTGGATGCAGACGAGAACGCGTACAGGATCTGGCTGAATCCGTGGGGGCCAGGGTTGCTCACCGCGGTCGTGCCGGCGTCCACGAGCACCGCGATTGCCGTGCCGATGAGCACGAGCGCGCAGGGTCCGAGGATCGCAATTGCCGCCATCTTGATCTCGAACGGCTCAATCTTCTTGCCGAGATACTCGGGTGTGCGGCCCACCATCAGACCCGCAACGAACACCGCGACGATGACAAACAGGAGGTATTGTCAAGAGTTGTGGATGAGAACATGATCACGCGGCGAGTTTTTCGGGTTTGATTCCATCGACGAAGAGGACGCCGGCGATGACGTCGGGGATGAGGGCCGAGCCGTTGAGGGATCGCCA
>Ga0163148_10002906_pt1 | contig 19717 bp, 15 predicted proteins | sample OliLakLV19MP7P2_FD_148606 | JGI IMG/M metagenome (GOLD analysis project Ga0163148, IMG submission 148606) | Freshwater microbial mat bacterial communities from Lake Vanda, McMurdo Dry Valleys, Antarctica- Oligotrophic Lake LV.19.MP7.P2 | ecosystem: Environmental > Aquatic > Freshwater > Lake >...
AAATAAAAAATTTTTCTTTAAGATCGTGTTTAAAGATACTTTCTCGGTATCCGAACAGACATTCTTCGTTAATAAAGCTTCTTCGTTCACTGGTAAGCAGATCAATACCTTCTACTTTTTTTATAACATCTTTAACTTCTACACCGTACGCACCAATGTTTTGAATCGGTGCTGCACCCACGGTACCGGGTATCAATGATAAGTTTTCAATACCACCCCAGTTATTGTTTACACAGTATAATACAAACTCATGCCATCCTTCCCCAGACTTAACATCAAGTTCGATTGTATCAGCTTCCTCACGTTTGTTAATGCCTTTCAGATCAACTTTAATAACTAATCCATCAAAATCATTAATAAATAGCACGTTGCTGCCACCACCCAGTATTAAATGCCGTTCATTTTTATATAAATCAGTACTTAACAGCTCTAGCAGTTCGGCTTCTGTATGGATTTTACAGAAATAGCGCGCTGATTCAGCAATGCCAAAGGTGTTATAGGGTTTTAGATTTACGTTTTCTTCAATCTTGATCATATTGATGCCAAGGAAGAAAAAAGGAATCAAAAAATGAAATGCGCGACTGGTTGCAGGTCACTAGTTACCGGAATGATTCGGCAACAGCTTCTTTAGATAGCTTGAATAAGCAAATTCTTGGGAAGCGACCGGCAACAAAGGTTGTTCCGCATATCGCTAAGCCACCATCGGCCGTGGAAACTATTGAAGCAATCTCAAATGGATTTGAAAATCCTAGATATTTGCTGCCGATAAATTCACCAGTGCTTTCATCGTAGCCAAATAAGGCAATTTGCTTACTCTTAGTATCACTGCCATAGAGGGCAACTTTCTTTGAATTGATTGTCACCCGAAGAATTTTAACGGGCGCGTTAGCAATCAGCTCGGGGAATGGATTACCACCTAAGTCAATGCTTGAACTTACGCCTGAGGTATTCAACGAAGCGTTAGGCAAAAAATAATTGTCTCCAAAATTAAATCGCGCCAACGCGAATTTACCCCCATCTAAGGGTACCACCTGACTTAATCCACCATCATCTTGCTGGCCTTGAATGACTCCCTGAGGTTCATCGGCACTTAGGTTTGTAAAGGCAAGTGAAAGAGTGTAGTTATAGAATCCGTTAAAGTAATATTGTCCAGAAGCTGTTTTGCCGACTAAAAATGGTATTTGCTTACCAGTGCGAAGAAAATGACTAATAATAGGTTCTTCTACCGCATCACCTGCACCAATGCTAAAGCCTTTAGCTTGGCTGATAGACCCTGTAGGAGTTATAACAGATACAACGGTTTTCTTATTGAGGTTATCATAGCTAAGTAGCACAAAGTTATTTCCATCAACAGCAGCCGCAGCCGGGTAGGAGCCGCCTACGCTTATTGGTTCACTAAGCGTGCCTTCGGCATCAAGTTGAAACAATTGGGGTTGAAGGCCCACGGAAGTCATGCAGAAGAAATAGTAATTACCTCCATTCTCTAATAAAGGAGCAATCGGGTTTACAAAAGTTTCATCTACTTCTTGTTCAGATACAAAGCCTCCAAACTCATCCACCTTCATTATATAGATGCCACTAAAGCTTGAATCGTCAATCCTGCGACCACCCAAGATCAAATACCCACCATCGGGCGTTTGCTTTATATCGATAGGAAAGAAGGAGGCGTTGTACTTATTATTATCGTAGATGCGGGTGAAACTCGCTTTATCCGCTACCGGATCGGAATCATTAGCGCATCCAATAAAAAGGAAAATACTAAAAGCTATAAGGGTTAGGCGCATAACTATCGGTCTGATGTTTTGAAACTGTTGCTTAAGAAACGCATGGGAAAGAGCACCCCTGCAGAAATAACGATGTTGTTAAGATCAAGGTCATCCTGAGCGTCACCAATACCCGCTAACCTGTCATTCGAGAATCGATTGGCGGTGTTCGAAATGTTACTCATGCTTTTCCAATAAGAAACATCTAATACTACCCGCACGTTTCCTAAGTTATAATCCAACCCAGCGCCTGCCATTAGCCCCCAATAGTTGTCAAATAAATCTTTAGCGCCCACAATGATTGCCTGATTATCAAATTGATTGGTACCCCCTGAGGCAAAATCAGTTCCTGAGATTTTAACTTCCTTGTTTGCGTTAATTAACAAGGAATAATAAATCCCTGCCTGCACATACGGGCGTATCTTACTTCTTAGAATATCATATTTAATAATCAATGGAAAGTCTGCATAATCTAGTTTCTGTTCCTGATTGTAGTCAAGAATCAGTTGTTCGGCACTGTTATCTGGATTGACCCATTGAAACTTGTTTGAATACGCAAAACGACTATGTCTGTAAGTAGGCTGAACGCTGAACGAAAAACCTTTATAGTAAAACGTTGCCTCCAGAGTTGCCTGACTTCCTGTTTTGCTAAAGGAGTCATACACTTTATCATTCAACGCTTGCGCATAATTAGTTGGTGTTGTTACTGTATATCGTTTGATAGGCGTGGCCTCTGACAAGTTTGTACCGGCCTTAAAGCCTAACCAAAACTGCTTCTCTAAAAACTTACTCTGCTGACTTGGCTTTGACGCGATGCCACCTGGTTTTTTTCTTTTTTGAGCATTTGTTACAAGAGCAACACTGAGCAGGAGGATGAGGGGTAAAAGTTTTTTCATAAATTATCGAGTGACAATAAGTTTTTTAGTGTCGTGAAAGAATCCTGTTTTCAGTTGATAAAAATAAATACCGGGAGGCAAATCGGTAACATCAACTCGCAATGAATATTCTCCCGCTGTCCGTTCCTCATGAAGCAAGGTCTTTATCGTTCTTCCCTGACTATCCTTTAGCGTGATGTCAACAAGATTTATGTTATTAATCTTAAATGGAATAATTGTGAACTCAGTGGCAGGGTTTGGATGACAAGCCTCCAGGCTGAATCGACTATTAATGAAGCCTTCCTGAACACCGGAAATAACTTGCGTGGCCAATGGCAAGGGCTCATAGTTTCCTGCCCCTTCCTCTTTAGAACCGTTCAAAAAGTCTTTAAAGAAAATGTCACTGTTTATTTTGCTTTCGTCCACCAGCATCCAATCTCGCAATAGGTTAGCATATACTTGCCGATAATCAAATTGCATTTCTACATTTTGAAGATTCATATCTGGTACAACACCCACTACACCGGGTTGCACCCCTTTACCAAAAATCATTACGGGTGCACCTGTACCATGGTCAGTTCCATAACTTCCATTGGCACGCACACGCCTTCCAAATTCAGAGGTAGTTACTGTTAATACTCTATCTTCAAGTCCGCGCGCTTTTAAATCATCTTGGAAGGATTTCATGGCGGAAGAGATATGGTACATGAGTGCGGCATGTTGCCCCATCGTAGGGTCATAGCTTTCAACTTGCTCGGCATGGGTATCGAAACCACCCATCTTTACAAGAAACACTTTTGTTTTCACTCCCAGTCCTGAGCCACCTCCATCTAATAGGCGCGCTATTAGTTGCAATTGAGGTGTTAATCCATTTCGCATGCTGCCCCTAGGCGCATTAAAAGGATACCGTTCAGGATAGGTTACTGATGTGGAAGATGCTGCTTTGTAGACATCATAAAGGCGCTCTGCGTAATCTTGCGATTTATCTTCAAGTCCTAAAATCCAGTTGAGTTCTTTTCCGTAAGGAGAATTTTCAAGCGCCAATGGCGGCTTGCCGCGTGGATCAACTCCTTGATCGATAAACCCTTCAAGTTCTTCAACCAATTTGGCAAAACTTTGGGGATCATTTAATGAAACTGACGTTGGAATATTTGCTTCCTGGTGGAAAATCAAAGACACATCACTACCCATTTCAATGGCGAGGGGATCTTTCATTTCAGGGTTAGGAAAATCATCCGGATAGGTTTTTGGAGCAAACTCCTCTTGCAGATAGCGACCTACCCAACCTGAAGAAAAATAATCATCGAAGCCACCACCCATGAAAGAGATATCCCGGCCACGGAAGTGCGAGCCATTATTGTTTTTGTATGACACGCCTTGCACAAGCGCCATCCGCCCACGGTCATATAAGTCTTTTATAGCAATCATGTCTGGATGCAGACCAACTTGCGCGTTTGAAGGTAACGTGCTATCAAGTTGAATCATTTTCCGAATACTATTTTTTGCAGGTATCGCAATGTTTGCACGCCATTTATAATATAAGTCGTAAGCTTCAACAGGTATTACAGCATTTAGTCCATCATTACCACCATGAAGTTGCAGGATAATAAGCACCCGATCGTTCGTACTTTGTTCGGCCATTCTAGTTAAGGAATTTTCGGCCATCAGCTTAATAGGTATACCTCCTAAAGTAATAGGCACCGCGGCCAGAGAAAGTTGCTTTATGAATTTTCTACGTTTCATTCTACGGATTAATAAAGTTGATACTCAGGGGACTGAAGCATACTGTTAAATAAATTTTCTAATTGTCTACGTACCACTTCCATGTCAACCGGATTGTTCCACCGGAATGACCACGCGCCTTCAGGGTCAGCATCAATCTGTGGAGACTTTAAAAAGGCAGTTAAGAAATAGTTCAATCGCTCCGCTGTTAAACCTGAACCATCATCCAATGCAGGATCATAGGTTAAATTATCGGAGAGTGGTAGAAAATATTTTGCAAGCTCAATGATCAGCGCTTTAGCATCCGAGGCAATTGCATTACTGATGTTAGTTTGCACAAATGAAACCACATCAATATTCAAGGCTCCCGGCATGGTTTGATTATCCGACACAAGTGTGCGAATAAATTCATACCTGCGCGCAAGGTAGTTGGTCGAAATCCAACTGCGGTGGTAGATTGGAAATTGATGAAATGCATCATATCCGGCTACATCAAAAGGTTCGTAGAACTGCATGCCCATTCCGTTAAGCAGGCGGGTTAGCTCCGCTGTTTTCTCATAATATTCAGTAGCGTTGGCGACCGGATCAGGAAATTGAACATTAAAAATCCGAAGTGTTCCTATCATCAAATCCAATGGTGATTTAATGATACCACCAAAGTTGTCGTCATTATTGCCAGCAGCCGCATCGTAAAAGTGTTGGCTTTTAAATAAATCTTCCAACACAGGCTGAATTTTGTAGCCATTAGTTACTAAAGTATTTGCCATTTCTGCAATGACGGTGTCGTCAATGGCTTGAGTAATATCGTGATACACAAAATAGCGATAAATTCTGCGGCAAAAGTTGCGGGCAGTCTCAGGCTTGGAGTAAATCAATTCTACCAACTGACTAATTTCATCATACGCACTCGCCTCTGTAGCATTTGTGCCAGATAATAAAGTTGGATTGGGTTGAATCGTAGCATTATTAAACCGTTCACTGAATTGCTTTACTGTATTGTCGTGACTACTCGCATTAGTGGCTGAACCTCTCACTTTTCCGCGCGGAAGTTTTTGAGTGCCGATAAGGTCAAGATCAACCGTATTATCGAAGTTTGAAAATGTTGTGTCCAATGTCCAGCCAGTAAGAACTTGCGCTGCCGCGCGAACATCTTGCTCTTTAAAATTAAAATAGTCACCCGGAACGGTGGCAGGCGGCAGGGTTCCTTCCAATCCACGCCCGATGCTATATAGTTCTAAAAGTTCGCGGCCATAGTTTTCGTTCACACTTCCGTTTACGTTCAGGTTGCCATCAAGCAGGCGCAGCATAGCATTATCCACACTTATCTTTTTTGTAAGGGTTTTTAGGTTGTAATCAACCGGTAATAATTTATCGAAAGCAAATTTTCGGAAAAGCTGGTTTTGAAAGTAGAGTGAGCGGCTGTTATCTACTTTTGATTGTATTGTTGTAAGCACCGTATGTAAAAAGAAAACAATCTTTTCGCGAGTAGCATACGCCAATTTAAATGATGGGGGAACGCCAAGGCCTAACATTTGCCCCATAAACCAACCCTTAAAAAATTCTTGCAAGTCGCTATCACCACTATTGGCCTCAGTAGTTCCAGTTATTACCCACTCAGTCCCGGTTTCCGGATCTATCGGTAACACAGGATCGGGCAGTGGTTGTTGAAATAATAACGCAACCGCTTGCGCAGCTGTGAGCGTGGCAAATGAATCGATTTGCAGTTTGGTGGGCCCAAAGGAGGCTCGGTGCAATAAATGTGCGGCTCTTTTGTAACCCAATGAACCACCTAATGAAGGTAACGGCATGTCTTAAAATTATTCTCTCGCCAAGTTAATCCATCTGTTTTAAAATAGTGTGTTATTTTTCAGTTAAATGGTACATATAAACGACTATCGACTTAATTTTTCCTTCACCTTGAGTTACCTACTTTTGTCTAATGAAAATTATTGAATGCCCGCGCGATGCGATGCAGGGTCTGGAGGATTTTATTCCAACTGAAAAAAAAGTCTTGTACCTTAATCAACTGTTAAAAGTTGGTTTTGATACGCTTGATTTTGGGAGTTTTGTTTCCCCAAAAGCAATTCCGCAAATGCGCGATACTGCCGAGGTACTCGGACGATTAAATTTAGCAAGTTCACATACAAAATTATTAGCCATTGTAGCTAACACACGGGGTGCAACAAACGCCTGTTTTTTTAATCAGATAAATTACCTAGGGTTTCCACTCTCTATTTCAGAAACTTTTCAGCAACGCAACACTAACAAGTCGATTGTTGACGCCCTTAATTCGGTGCAAGAGATTCAAGAGCTTTGCGCAAAGCATAACAAAAAACAGGTTGTCTATATAAGCATGGGGTTTGGTAATCCGTATGGCGATCCTTATGATGTTGAAGTTGTGGAGAAGTTTGCTGATATCCTGTCTACATTACAAATAGAAATTATTTCATTAGCTGATACCATCGGAGTATCTGAACCAGAACAGATTGAATACTTATTTAAAACTCTTACCAAGAAATTTCCGAAGGTTGAATTTGGTGCCCACTTGCATTCAACACCGACAACGCGACTTGAAAAAGTAGAAGCTGCTTTTAATTCGGGTTGTCAGCGATTTGACGGAGCGATTAAAGGATTTGGTGGTTGCCCCATGGCTAAGGATGAATTGGTTGGCAACATGGCAACTGAAACTATTTTGTCATTTCTTAAAACTGAAGGAGTTGCACCAGATTTAAATTATGTTGAGTTTGAAAAGGCAATTAAGTTAGCGGGAGAAATTTTTCCGCATTGAAGTTACACCTACTTAAATATTTTAGTATTATCACTTGTCAATTTCGAATTATTCATTATCTCAATGTATACATCTTTCCCGGCAAGGACTTCACAACATTTTTAAATTCAAGCGTAAGCAGGAGTGAGGCCAATTGACTGGGTGGTAAATCCGATTTAAAACTCAATTCGTCAATCGTTACCGGTGCTTTTCGTTCCTTTAAGATAGTCAGCACTTTTTGTTCGTCTGGCTCAAAGCTTGTTAGTTCAAGTGTGGTTTGCGTGCCGCCAACTTGTGGCAACCAATTCATAATATACTCAAGGTCTTTAATCGATGTGAATAGATTCGCCTTATTAATCTTGATTAATTTATTACAACCATCCGAATAGGTTTGACCTAAATTTCCAGGTACTGCAAATACATCTTTGTTATAACTGTTGGCAATCTCGGCTGTAATTAGTGCGCCACCTTTTTCTGCAGCCTCTACAACAATAAGTGCATCACACATGCCGGCAATAATCCTGTTGCGAGCTGGGAAGTTATGCGCATCAGGCTTGGTGCCAAATTTATTCTCGGTAATTAAGCCCCCATGATCAAGCATTTTCTTTGTGGTGTCCTTATGAACAGCGGGGTAAATAACATCCATACCGCTACCCATAATGCCAATTGTTGCCAGGCCATTTTTAAGGGCCGACTTGTGTGCGTGAATATCGATGCCATAAGCCAGGCCACTAACAATTAGTGCCTGATGTGGAATAAGATCTTCGCAAATTTTTTCAACTATGTGTTTACCATATTCAGTCGCCTGGCGCGTTCCTACAATAGCAATTGATTTGGCAACATTTAGATTTTGATTGCCCTTGTAATAGATGAGTGCGGGCGCATCGTCAATTGCCTTTAAGCGATGGGGATATTTTTTATCAGTAAAGAAGATGATTTCTGTGTCTTCTTTTTCAGCTTTCAGTAATTCTTTTTCAGCTTCCCGAAAGGTGTCTGCATTTTTTATGGCTTCGATGGAGATTTCGCCAACACCGGGTATTTTTAAAAGTTTGCCTTTAGATGTTTGAAATACTTGCTCGGCTGAGCCACAATAACTCACTAATTGCTTCACCAGAAAATCGCCAATACCGGGTGTAAAGTGAAGTGCGAGGAGTGAAAGACGTTCTTGATCCATAGTGTAATTTCACGCAAAGACGCGAAGTACGCAAAGTAAATATTCTAAAATATTGTTAGCTATAAAATAAAGAAATGTACGGAATGTAAATTCTTATAAATCAACAACTGAGGAGTTAAATTGCAAAAGAATTACAGTTTTTCGTGAATTTGCACGAGAAACTGGCGTACTTTTTTTAGGGAGTCAAGAAGTTCCATTTTATCGCGCACCGAATGGCTATCGTTCTTTAACATCTCTTTGGCGCCCTGTAATGTAAAGCCTTTCTCTTTCACCAAATGATAAATGGTACGAACATGATCTATATCATCTTTTGTAAACTGACGATTACCTTTTCGATTTTTCTTTGGCTGAATGAGGTCAAACTCTGTTTCCCAAAAACGGATGAGGGAGGGAGCCACATTAAACAATTCGGCTACTTCACCGATTGAATAATATATCTTCTCAATTTCTTTTTCTTTATACGCCATGAGAGACAATAGAGCCTGAGTGCAGTCGGTTTTTTGTTAGGATCTTGATGCAAAGTAACAATTCTTTAAACTTGAAACAACGTTGGGATTTTTTTTTATCGACAACCTATTCACATCATTTTGTGGATTTTGTAACCCAACCAGAATCGGCAATTTCAAGCACACTTTCGGGGAAATCTTCCTTGGTCAGTTGCCGGATTTGCTTTAAGACCTGGTTCTTGCTGTCAATCATCACAGAGGAGCGGAATGACTGATAGGTAGAAGTGATGTGTGCCTTTAAAAAATCACCCGTTGAGTTGGTGTACACCTTAATAATAGGAGACCAACCATTAATGCCCGATACGTTGATGCCACTGTATGTGGAGAAATTCCCTAAACTGTAGGCGATAAACCTATTTTTATAGACTTCAACGGCTCGGGTAACATGCGGCCCATGCCCAAAGATGACATCAGCGCCAAAATCAATAAGTGTATGGGCAAAGGCATAAACATTTCCGCGGTTCTCTCCGTAAAAGATCTCATTCTTACGAGGAACATGCTGGTGTTGTGGTCCTTCAGCTCCGCCATGAAAAGAAACGATAACAATATCTACTAACGAATCAAGATGGGCTATAATTTTACGGGCGCTGTCTAGGTCGTTTATGTCTAGGCAACCACTGTTGGGTGCGAATGCCGTAAACCCATATTTTATCCCGTCTTTTTCAAAAATAGTGTAAGGTTTAGATGTTTGCCCCGCATGATAAAGTCCTGCATCTTCTAATGTTTTCATGGTGCTGCGCCTACCTACATCCCCAAAATCACCTGCATGGTTGTTTGCCAGACTCATCACATCAAATCCGGCATTGGTTAAATTTTGCACATAGCTTACCGGACTGCGAAACACATAGCATACTTTAGGGTCGCGACAGGTTTTGGCGGTTCCTCCTTCATCTAAAAGCACACCTTCCAAATTTCCCATGGTCACATCTGCACTGGAAAGAATGGGGGTCACTTCCTTCAATAAATCGTGTCCATGGTTAGGGGGCAATACTCCGCCATTGGGATAGTTACTGCCCATCATAATATCACCCACACCAATAATGGTAACGGTATCTTTCTTTTGAGCGGAGAGATTCAAAACTGAAATCAGTAATAAAATTATTGTGGCAATTTTTTGCATAGGAAAGTTTGAGGCCACAAAGAAAGACAGAAGAAGCTGATGAGAGAAGCAATATTGAAATTAATCCAGAGAGATTGCAGACTGGCTGCCAACTTCAATCAACTTTTCATATTCTTTGTTGTTGAGATCGCGCTGAAAGAAGTTGACCGGATTGATTGGATCATTTTTATAAAGTACTTCGTAATGAAGGTGTGCCGATACAGACAACCCTGTATTGCCAACATAACCGATCACTTGTCCTCGCTTTACTAATTGTCCAACTCCTACAATATAATTTGTCATGTGCGCGTAGCGGGTTTCAAATTGATAGCCATGGTCGATATAAACCACATTGCCATATGAAGTTGAGTGCTGTGCATTGCTAACACGGCCATCACCGGTTGCATAAACAGGGCTTCCTGCCGGGGCTGTAAAATCTAAGCCGTTGTGCGGCCTAACATATCCCAGCAATGGATGCATGCGCAAACCAAAAATAGTGTGCAGGTGTACGAGATCTTTATTACTAACGGGTTGAATGGCTGGTCTTGAAGCCCACATTTTTTCTTTCTTCGTGAGTTCATCCATCAACTGTTGAAGTGATTGAGCCTCTATCTCTAATCTATTTTTTATTTTTTCTGATTGCTGATAAGCAGTTCTGATTAATGAGTAGGGGATTGTTTCGCTTTCCTTCTCACGACCACCCACACCGGCTTCACGTTGTGCCTGATCTAATGGTTCTAGATCGAGAATGACCCTGTAATTATTGTCGTCATTGTGCTCAAGCGTGCTCAATTGAGTTGAGGTGCGTTCTAATTGTTTGTAAAGAACTTTCCATTCAGATCTTAAACTTTCATTTTTCGCGGTCTGCAAGGTTTCATCGATATACGGAAACTTGTAGTTAAAATAGGCAAGCCCGGCTAAGCCTATTGCAAATGAAATCCCCATAAAGATTAACAGTCTACGCCCTGCTACTTTGGGCGAAATAACGATGGGTTCGTATTTACAGGTTTGCGTGTTATATGTGTATTGAACTTTCGCCATTAATCGAGGGATTGATTTTGTTTGCTGCTTTGCATTAACAAAACTTTATACTGATCAGCTGAGATTCCTTCCAAAATAAATTTAACAGGATCAAGGTTCTTCCCATCCACAATTACTTCGTAATGAAGGTGTGGTGCAATAGAACCACCACTTGAACCAACTGAGCCAATGATCTGTCCTTTCTTTAATATTTGTCCTTGCCGCACAATTATTTCTTCAAGGTGACCATAGCGTGTTACATATCCATTTCCATGATCTATCTCTACAAAGTTTCCATACCCAGCAATCAGGTCACTTCGCTTGGTAATAAGTACTCGGCCAGGCCCTGCCGCTAAAACGGGAGTATCGCGCGGAGACGCAATGTCAACACCATCGTGGTGATATTGACCTTTATGAAAAGGATTAATGCGCTTGCCAAAACCAGAAACCAACTTGGTTACTTCAAAATTTTCAACCGGAGCCGTGGAAGGGATTGTGCTAAGCATGGAAACATCTTCTTTTTTCACACTTGCACTCGACTGATAAAACCGGCTGGTAGCTTTCGCGGAATTAAGGAGTTCTGAAAACCTCTGACCTAACTGAGTAACTGATTCATTAAAGTCACCAGCACCCGCTAGCAATAATTCTTCGCGCTCAGGAAATACGGGTGAAGACTCTTTAGGCTGATTAGTTTCAAAAAGCTTTTGATATAAAGAAAGATCCTTGCTATTTAAATCGGCCAGTTGTTCGTTCGATTCAGTAAGTTGAGACGTCAATACCAGCTTATGTTTTTCAAGAGCTTTGTTTTCAGCGCGTAACTTTTTTTCTACAGGAGTTTCAACAATAAAATTCTGTAAAAACACTAATCCAACAAAAAAGAGAAACCCGAAAATGAGGTAGCTAATTCCTGAACCCAATACTGAGAGCACAGAAATTTTGGTACGCTCGAAACGTAATGTTTTAGAATTATACTGGAATTTTGATTTCGCCATTAGGTTAACGCATGTTGAATTCCACTCTGGCGAGACTTAGAATTTGTTAGTTGTCGAATTTCACCGTTTCCTTTCATATTGATGCTAAGCGGTTTAATTTTGTCGTTTATCTGGGTTTCAAACCGATAAATATATAGAAAACCCCGGAGTCAAAAGTTAAAATTCACTTAGAATTGATGGATTCAGCAACAATCAGACGAAAATTCCTTGATTTTTTCGAAAATAAGGGTCATAAAATAGTACCCTCAGCCCCTTTGGTGCTGAAAAACGACCCGTCTTTGCTCTTTACCAACTCGGGTATGGTGCAGTTCAAAGACTACTTTTTGGGCAATTCTGTCTCCTCAAGCAAGCGTGTTGCCGATACTCAAAAATGTCTTCGCGTAAGCGGAAAGCATAATGATCTTGAAGATGTTGGGTTAGATACCTATCACCACACCATGTTCGAGATGCTGGGCAATTGGAGTTTTGGGGATTACTTTAAAAAAGAGGCGATCGGTTGGGCGTGGGAATTATTAACTGAAGTTTATGGACTTCCAAAAGACAGATTGTATGTAACTGTTTTTGGTGGCGATAAAAATGATAACCTTCCGGTTGATGAAGATGCGAAAGATTTGTGGAAGCAATTTGTTTCTGAAGACCACATTCTCCACGGAAGTAAAAAGGATAACTTTTGGGAGATGGGTGAGCAAGGTCCGTGTGGTCCGTGTTCCGAAATTCATATTGACTTACGATCCGATGCCGATGTTAAAAAAGCGCCAGGTAAGGATTTAGTGAATAGTGATCATCCGCAAGTAGTTGAAATCTGGAACCTCGTATTTATTCAGTTCAACAGATTGGCTTCGGGTGCTTTAGAACCACTGCCTGATAAACATGTAGACACAGGCATGGGCTTCGAACGCTTGTGCATGGCCATTCAGGGTAAGACATCTAATTACGATACAGATGTATTTCGTCCATTGATAAACCAAATTATTTCAGTTTCTTCAACAACGCTAGGTAGGAATATCGTTTATGGTGAAGATGCTAAAATTGATATTGCTATCCGAGTTATTGCTGATCATATCAGATCTGTTGCAATGACGATTGCAGATGGACAGTTGCCATCAAACAACGGAGCTGGCTATGTAATAAGGAGAATTCTTAGGAGAGCAATTAGATATGGTTATACTTACCTCAATCATAAAACTCCATTTATTTGCAATTTAGTTTTGCCCTTATCTCAACAATTTATGGATGTTTTTCCAGAGCTATACAATCAAAAGGATTTTGTTTTTAGTGTAATTTTGGAAGAAGAAAAATCCTTTCTATTAACCTTGGAAAAGGGTCTTAAAAGGATTGAGATATTTTTTGAATCAGTAAGTGAGATACGACAATTCCATAGACCATCACACCAAATGATGGTTACAGGCGAAGTTGCCTTCGAACTCTATGATACATTTGGTTTCCCTTTTGATCTTACTTCGTTGATTGCGCGCGAGCGTGGATTTTCAGTTGATGAGAAGGGTTTTCACGAAGAAATGGCAAAGCAAAAAGCCAGATCCAAAGTTGATGCAACAAAAGAAACTGGAGATTGGATTGCAGTAGGGGATGATATTAAACCAGAGTTTGTTGGTTACGATCAAGTTGAAACGGATTCAAAAATTGTTAAGTACCGTACGATCAAACAAAAGAATAAAGAACTCTTTCAACTCGTATTTGATAAAACACCATTCTATGCCGAAAGTGGTGGCCAGGTAGGGGATACAGGTTTTATTGAGAATGCGAATGAGAAAATTTTCATCACCGATACTAAAAAGGAAAGTGAGTTAATTGTTCACTATGCCGATAAACTTCCTGAAAATCTTGCTGGAGTTTTTCATGCGGTTGTGGATAAAAGCAAAAGAAGTCGCACTACCAGCAATCACTCAGCAACACACTTGTTGCACGCTGCCCTGCGTCAGGTGTTAGGAAAACATGTAGAGCAAAAAGGTTCATTAGTCAATGAAAAGATTTTGCGATTTGATTTCTCGCACTTCGCTGCGATGACCCCCGAAGAGATTTCAAAGGTTGAAACAATCGTAAATCAAAAGATCCGCGAGAATATTCACTTGGATGAAAAGCGAAACGTGCCTATTGAGCAAGCCAAGAGTTTTGGTGCTATGGCCTTGTTTGGAGAAAAGTATGGCGAGTTTGTGCGTGTGATTACATTCGATCCAACGTTTTCAGTTGAACTATGTGGAGGTACGCATGCATCAGCAACGGGTACAATCGGATTACTAAAAATTATTACTGAAAGTTCAGTAGCTGCAGGCGTTCGTAGGATTGAAGCAGTTACCGGTGAAGGCGCTGAGCATTATGTGAATGAACAACTTGCGTTGCTTAGTGAAGTAAAAACGATTTTAAAGAATCCTAAAGATCTTACTGAATCGGCTCAAAGCCTGGTGGAAGAAAAGCATGCGCTTGAGAAAAAACTTGAGGTGTTGTATCAGCAACAAGCCAACGTAATGAAAGATGAACTTGCACTAAAAGCTGTGAAGCAAAATGGCATTACCTACATCGCTGAGCGCGTGAACGTGCCAAATGCTGATGTGCTTAAAAATATTGCTTACGCGTTAAGAAATCAGTTTGATGATTTGCTATTAGTGCTAGCCGCTGATGTTGATGGAAAACCGCAGGTAACGGTAATGATTGGCGAAAAATTAGCCGCGACAAATAAATTTCATGCGGGCAATCTTGTGAAAGAATTAGCGAAAGAAATTGATGGTGGTGGCGGTGGGCAACCGTTTTTTGCTACAGCAGGAGGGAAGAAGTTGGAAGGTTTGGATAATGTGTTAGTAAAGGCAAAAGAATTAATTAAGTAAATTTGTGTATGAAGCAGATTACGATAGAAATAAACGATAGCAAGGCTCTGAAGATTTTAAAAAATTTAGAGGAATTGAATTTGATTCGACTTTTGAAAGACAAAGCTAAAAGCCCTTCTAAAAAACTCTCAACTAGATTAGCGGGAAGTATCACACGCACTCAGGCACTCAAACAAGATGCTGAACTAAGAAAAATGAGATCAGAATGGGAAAGAGGTATTTAATTGATACCAACGTAGTGATCGATTTTTCTGTAAATCGATTGTCTGAGAAGGGAAAAAAACTTGTGATGGAATGTATTGATACTGACCCTTGTATTTCTATTATCACAAAAATCGAATTGTTAGGCTTTTCTTTAGTTACCCAGGAGATTAAAGATTTTGTAAAATCCTCGCTTATAGTTGGGCTTTCAGAAGAAATTGTTGATGAAACAATTGCTTTAAGAAAATCATATAAAATACAACTCCCCGATGCGATTATTGCCTTAACGGCTATTGTTTCAAACTTTGCGCTTTTAACAAGAAACTTTTCAGATTTCAAAAAAATAAAGAATCTATCGGTAGTGGATTTATACAAATTGAGTTGATGAAGGCGCAAGTTAAAAATAAGTATACAGTCGTCATTGGTCTGGAAGTACATGCACAACTACTGACAAAAAGTAAAATATACAACAGCGATTCAGCTGCCTACGGTGATGCACCCAATACAAATTTAAGTGTCATCACATTGGCGCATCCGGGCACACTTCCCAAGTTAAATAAACAAGCAGCTGAGTTTGCTATGAAGATGGGGTTGGCGTGTAACTCCGAGATTTCGCGTTGGCAAATTTTTGATCGTAAGAATTATTTTTATCCTGATCTACCAAAAGGATACCAGCTTACACAAGACCGAACACCAATTTGTGTTGGCGGGTATATAACAATCACTACAAAAGCGGGCGACTCGAATATTCCATTGAATCGCATTCATATCGAAGAAGATGCAGGTAAATCAATTCACCTGGATGGTGAGACGGACACACTTGTAGATTTTAATCGGTCGGGAGTGCCATTGATTGAAATTGTTACCGAGCCGGCACTTCGTAGTTCTGAAGAAGCCTATGCATTACTGACTGAAATCAGAAAATTAGTTCGCTATCTCGAAATCTGCGATGGCAATATGGAAGAAGGCTCCATGCGCTGTGATGCGAATGTTTCACTCATGTTGAAAGATGCAAAAGAGTATGGAAAGAAAGTGGAGATCAAGAACATGAACTCTATTCGTAACGTGCAGCGCGCAATTGATCATGAAGCAGAACGTCAGTTTGCAATCTTGGAAAAGGGCGAGGCTGTTATTTCTGAAACGCGCACGTTCGATGCAAACACCGGACTAACGCACAGCATGCGCACTAAGGAAGAGTTAAATGACTATCGCTACTTTCCCGATCCGGATTTAAGTCCTATGGAAGTTTCGGAAACCTGGTTGCAAGAAGTAATCAATTCAATGCCTTCTTTGCCTCGCGCTTTACAACAGAAATTTATCTCCGTTTATAATCTTCCGGCTTACGATGCGCAAGTGCTTACGGATTCAAAAGAGATGGCCTTGTACTTTGAGGAAGTCTGTAAGCATACAACTAATTTTAAGGCAGCTTCAAACTGGATGATGGGGCCGGTGAAATCCTGGCTGAATGATTCCAATCTATTGGCTAATCAATTGCCAATATCCCCGGCTGTGTTAGCACAGATAATTACGCTTATCGATGAAGGCAAACTGAATTTTGCTGTTGCCTCACAAAAACTGTTTCCTGAGTTATTGCAGAACCCGTTAAAGTCACCTTTAGAGATTGCTCAACAATTGAATCTTATCCAGGATAGCAATGAAGATTCGATTATGCCTATAGTGGAAGCTGTGATTCAACAATTCCCTGAAAAAGTTGAAGAATATAAGAAGGGCAAAAAGGCAATTATCAGTATGTTTATGGGCGAAGTGATGAAACGAACAAAAGGAAAAGCTGATCCCAAACTGGCAACTGAATTATTAATTAAAAAAATGAGTTGATTGAAATATGAGAAACGTGAATAAATTATTTGTCTTAGTACTGATTGCTGTGGTTGCACTTAGCTGTAACAAGCAACAGCAACCGGGTTGGGATGTAACGATTCGCGGAAAGGTGGGATTCCCCCAACAAGGAGAAATCTCCATTCAGAAACTCACGCGCGATGACTCAGGTGAAAGAGATACCATTAAATTAAAGAGCAATTACACCTATGAAAAAACGCTCCGTTTAACTGAGCCTGGATATTACCAGATTAATTTTTACGACAAGCAAATGCTCAATTTTATATTGGACAAGGCAGATATTGAAATTAGTGTAGATGGGAATAATCAAAATGGATATTCTTTAGTTAAAGGTTCTCCTGATCAGGATTTGATTACACAAGTGCAGGAAATTATGAAACGCACACAAGATTCTCCTGCTATGATGGACATACAAACTGAATTTTCATTGGCCTCTTCTAATCAGGACATGGAGCGAATTGGTGAGTTACAACTTCAGTACATGGATGCATTGAACAAGGGGTATGATCAGGTAGCTGCTACCTTAAAGGCTCAACCAGCGTCTCTTGGTTTATTAAATTTGTTGCAACAAAACAATCTATTGGATCGCGATAGATATTTTGATCTCTATGTTTCCTCAGCTGAAAAGTTTAAGACTTCCTGGCCAGAATCGGAGTATACCAAAGACTTTACCGACATGGTTGAAAAAATGAAAGTCACGGCTATTGGTCAGCCAGCGCCCGAAATTGCGCTGGCCAATCCTGAAGGTCAAACCATTGAGCTTTCTTCTCTACGCGGTAAGTACGTGTTGGTAGATTTTTGGGCGAAGTGGTGCGGTCCGTGCCGCAGAGAAAACCCCAATGTTGTAAAGGCTTATCACAAATTTAAGGACAAAGGCTTTGAAGTGTTTGGCGTATCACTCGATCGAACCAAAGCAGATTGGGTACAAGCAATTGCTGAAGATGGCTTAACCTGGACGCACGTTAGCGACCTGAAATATTTTGATTCGCAGGCTGCAAGAGATTATAACATCAGTGCCATACCTTTTTCGATTTTGGTTGATCCGCAAGGAAAAATAATTGCTAAGAATTTGCGAGGTGCTGCATTGGAGAAGAAGTTGGCAGAGGTGATGGGTAATATTTAAAAAAAGAAACAGGCTGCCGTAAGAGCAGCCTGTTTCCCGGTATTAAAATGATAGTGCTTCGTTGTCAAATCCAACAAATGAAAACACTAGTTTCCCACTAGGCACATTTACTTGTAATCGGTAATTACCGTCTTCATTACTAACAGTTCCTGATGTCGTACCTGCCAAAACAATATTCATTCCCTGAATAGGATTTCCTTCTTTGTCGACTACTTTTCCAATCATATAACTCTTTCCATTTTCCATAGTAAGGTTTCCATCAACTCTCATGGTCTGCTTGGCTCCTTCAACGGCTTCTTCAAAAGTAATGGATCCATAATTTTCACCTTTACCTAATGCAAACACAACGGGTAGAACCAATCGTTGACTAACAGCTTTGCCTCGTTGGCGCGCAGGATTCCAGTTCTTACTAAGGCCAATTACTCTCAAGGCCTCCTGATCACATCCGGCTCCAATCCCTTTTTTAATTTTTAACTCAGATACAGAGCCATCTACGTTTACCACAAATTCAACAAATACGCGCCCTCCTACACCCAATGTTCTAGCTTGTTGAGGATAGTGGATTTGTGTAGAGAGTTCTTTATAAAAGGATTTAATTCCATTTTCTGGTGTCGCCATTTCTTCTACAATAGTATAAACATCATTTTGGTCTTTAAGATCATACTTTGAGATATCAACAGTAATCACTCCAGTCATTTTTCGATCAGGAAAGTCAAATGAATTCATGATCATATGTTTTTGATCAACATGATCCATAAATACCTTTCGAACTTCATCAGCGGAACCTTCTACATAAGTAAATTTTGTTCCAGGATATTTTTTCTCGAGTTCAGCAATGTTTGCTCTGACTTCTTCAGGATATTCAGAGACTTGTGAAATTGTAGTTTCATTCAATTCATTTACAATCTGATCCTGACAAGCCACTACAAAAAAGAATAAGGGAATAGTTAATGCCGCAGCAAGTACCTTCCAGTTTTTTATTTTCGTTCTTACGGTTTTCATCATAGCAATGCGTTTTAAGGTTAATGAATTAGTAAAATGATTGGCGAGTACATACCCATTGTGTTGTAAAGCAACCTTCGCCAGCAGGCTGCAATACATGTCCACATCATGACCTGCCACCGAGCGCGCATCGGCTTCAAATTCATGAACCTGAACTAGGGATTTCTTATAACTTCGGATAATTGGATTGAACCAAAATACAATGCCGAGTATTTGAATAAGGAGAATGTCAATGGAGTGCAGTCTTTGAATATGTACCTCTTCGTGTCTTAAGATTTCATTTTTCTCTTCAGCACTCAGTTTTTCTTTAGGACTTAAAAAGATGTACTTGAAAAAAGAAAATATACCCGTTACCTTCTGAGACTCTACAATGGTATAATGCTTCCAGAAATACTGCTTAGAATTTGAGAAAAGTCTAACAAGTGATACTACCCTGATAATAAAGAATACAAATGCTACAGTGACAATTATCGCGTAAATGACTGAGAGCCAACTCCAATATAGAGAAGGGTTTGTTAGGCTGGTTGGCGCAGTTCCATTAGCATAAACAACAACTTCCGGTAGCCATCGAACCGGAACAGCTTTGCTTAGTGTTGGAATGATAGATGCTGCGGTTTGAATTGTGATCAGCGGAAACAGGAGCGAGGCAATAAGACTGGCAAGTAAGTAGGTGCGCTTGAAAGCAAACTGGGTTTCGTTTTGTAATACAAGCCAGTAAATAGCATAGAAGAAAACCAATCCTAGGTTTGCCTCAATCACATAGTTTAGGATCGTAT
>Ga0163148_10002912_pt1 | contig 19682 bp, 20 predicted proteins | sample OliLakLV19MP7P2_FD_148606 | JGI IMG/M metagenome (GOLD analysis project Ga0163148, IMG submission 148606) | Freshwater microbial mat bacterial communities from Lake Vanda, McMurdo Dry Valleys, Antarctica- Oligotrophic Lake LV.19.MP7.P2 | ecosystem: Environmental > Aquatic > Freshwater > Lake >...
CTGGGACAGCGCAATCACATTAGTCTTCGACACGGCGTATCTTCCTTCGATGGAAAGTGGAGGCTCGACACCGCCACGATACGCCGCTTCACCCCTTCACGCCGTCACCAACTTTCGCGCTTAGCTCGTCAAGGAGCTGTTCGAGCGCTACTTCGTCGAGGGACGGGTCGATAAGCCGCTCAAACGCGAAAGCTCCTGGAAGGTCGATCACTACAATTACAAGCGCCACATCGAGCCCCTGCTCGGCAAGCGCATTGCCCGCGAGCTGACCCTGTCAGACCTCTCGCAATTCCAGGCCCAGGTCGCCGCCGGCAAGACCTCGCTCAATGTGAAGACCAAGAAGCAAGGCCGCGCCATCGTCAAAGGCGGCACGGGGGCTGCGGCGCGCTCGATGCGAACACTGTCGGCGATGACGTCTTGGGCCGTCCGCCACGAAATCCTCGACCAGAATCTCTGAGGCAAAATCCAGAAATATCGTGATCAGATGCGCGAGCGCGCCCTCACCGAGGAGGAAGCGACGCGGCTCTGGACCATGATCGCCGAGGCCGAGAAGGCCTGGGTTATCACCAAGGACTTCGCCGACATTTTCAGGCTGATCATGCTGACGGGTGCGCGCCGGACCGAAATCGTGGCGCTGCGCTGGTCTGAGGTAGACCTCGATCGGGCGCGCCTGGTGCTGCCGCCGGTGCGCACCAAGATGGGCGCGCTCAATCGCTCACGGGTGATCGCGCTTTCGCAGCCGGCGCTCGAGATATTGCAGGCAGTCAAACGGCGTGGCGAGCACGTCTTCCCCTCGTCCGTGGGCGACCAGCCGCTTGTTGGCGTCAACCGCGCCTGGGAAAAGGTGCGCGTGCTGGCAGGCATTCCAGACGTGCGGTTGCACGATCTGCGGCACAGCTTTGCGACCTTCGCCGTCGAAAGCGGCGCGCCGCTCTATCATGTCGGGCGTGCGCTTGGTCACTCCAAGACATCGACTACGGAACGCTATGCGCACCCCTCCGATGCAGGCGCGCGCGCGGTAGCTACAGAGGTAGCGACGCGGTTTGTGCCCGATCGCAAGCCCTCGATGGAGCTAGGCGGGATCGGCCAACAAATGCTTCCGTTGGACCTGCCCATCGTCCAGCCGAGCCGGACGTAGCACTCAATACCTCTCATACGAGGTAATAATGCCTAAAAGGCCTATTTCACCTCGTAGACGCAGCGTTGACAAATTCTCGATACCTTTTATAAGAGGTGAAATAGCGGATATCGCTCATTATACCTCTTATAAAAGGTGCCGATTGACCAGCTTGATCGAAATTGGTGACGCTGTGAAAGCCCGCCGGAAGGCGTTGAAGCTGACACAGCAAGGGCTCGCGCGGCTCGCCGGAGTGAGCTTGGCGCGGGTGGAGGGGTTGGAGAACGCGCGCCTCGCCGAGATCGGCTTCAAGCACTTGACGCGAATCCTGAACGCACTGGGGCTTGATCTACGCCTCACCGAACAGAACCAACGCCGACCGACACTTGAGGATCTGCGCGCGGAGGACAACGAATGATCCGGGTATGGTCAGATGGTGCGCACGCAGGGGTGCTCGATCGCCTGAATCAGCGAGGTTCAACCTTCGCCTACGAGCCCGGTGCGCCCGCTGCGCGCGCCGTTTCCATCACCATGCCGGTCAGGGTTCAGTCATGGGACACCGACTTTGACTTAGCGCCGATCTTCGAAATGAACCTGCCCGAAGGAGCACTGCGCGAACGGCTGACCCGGCGCTTTCAAAAGGCGACCGGGACTTTCGATGAATTCGACCTGCTCAGTGTCGTTGGGCGCTCTCAAATCGGACGCGTGCGCTATTCGGCCGAAGGACAAGACCTCCAAGAAGAGCTCCCCTTCCAGTCGATCGATGAGATTCTGCGTGCGCGCAGGGGTGGCGAACTCTTCGACTATCTGCTGTCAACGTTCGCCCAGCAATCCGGCATTTCGGGCGTGCAGCCGAAGGTGATGATCCGGGCGAGCGACAAAGAATCAAATATCGAAGGGCGCTCACCTAGCATCGTAAGCGCCACGCACATCGTGAAGCTCTGGGACGCCGCAGAGTTTCCTGAACTCGCGGCGAATGAGTATTTTTGTCTTCAAGCCGCAAGAGCGCTCGGCTTGCCCGTTCCCAACTTCGAGCTTTCCGATGACGGCGCCGCATTGGTGATAGATCGCTTTGATCTCACCGAAACGGGCTATCTGGGCTTTGAAGATTTCTGCGTACTCAATGGCTTTGGTGCGGCCCAGAAATACAAGGGCAGCTACGAGACGCGCTTGTTCAAGCGCGCGCGAGAATTTCTACCCAGCTCCGAAGGTCAGGCGGCGGCCAAGCAGCTTTTTCGATTACTGGTTCTCAATTGCGCAATCCGAAATGGTGACGCCCATCTCAAGAATTTCGGCCTCGTCTACGACGACGTGGAAGGCGCGGCGCGCTTGGCCCCGGTCTACGATTTGGTGACGACAGCGGCCTACATACCCAAGGACGGCATGGCGCTCACGCTCGATGGCTCGACGGATTGGCCAGACGCCGCACGTCTACAAAAGTTTGGGCAGGTTCGCGCCGATCTCTCTGCAAAGGATATCACAGAGATCTTCGAGGCCACGGCAGACGCCCTTGCCGAACTCGCAAAGCCCTTGCAGGCGCATTTTCGGAACAGCAAATATGAGGTGGGTGAGCAGATGCAGGTTTGCTGGGAGACCGGCATCCGAGAATCGCTTGGGCTGGCGCGAGGCATCACACCGGCAGCCAAGGCAAAGCCCTAATCTAGACTGTCGCCAAAGGATGCAGGGCTGTCGGCACGCGCCTCCGTGCCATTTGCGGTGGCTGTAGAGGGTTTTTAGCCCTGCGCAAAACAGTACGTTAGAAATTATCGGCAGAACGGCAGAGGCAAAGGCCTCATAACCACCTGATTTAAAGAGCGTTTGTAGCGGCAACAACATCGGCGGTGCACATCGGCAAAACGAGGCTCCCGGTCCTTAAAAAACCCAATATAGCCAATTACTTCCGAGTCTGTTATAATCGGCAAAATGGCAGACGCCCCAATCGAAGTCCCAACCCGCATTGAGCCGTGCTTCCTTGAGGAAGCGCGGGGCGAGTTGCTCGACCTCGTGGCGGAATTACCAGGCGCCGCTAACAAGCTCGCGGCGCGGCTTCATCCCACAACAGCGGCCAACCTGGCTGACCTCGTCCGGGTGATGAATTGCTACTATTCGAACTTCATCGAGGGACACAACACGCGCCCTCGCGAGATCGAGCGCGCCCTCAACAACGATCTTGATGCCAACGAAGAACGTCGCAACCTTCAACTCGAAGCGCGCGCACATATTCGCATTCAAAAGACGATCGATGAGGAGTTTGCGGCTGGCACGCTGTCACCAGCAACAAACGTCGAGTTCATTCAACGACTGCACCGCGAGTTCTATCGTGATGCGCCGGAAGCCATGTTGCGCATCGAAGGCACGGGGCGGAGCTTCCTGATGGCGCCGGGTGAGCTACGCAATGACCCAGCGCACGAGGTCGTGGTGGGTCGGCATTTGCCGCCAAGCAGCGATGTCGCTGCTGCTTTCATGGCGCACTTTGAACGCAGGTTTGGTGCGCAAACCAGCGCAGCCGCGCGCTTGTTAGCGCTGCCGGCCGCACATCACCGCCTCAACTACATTCACCCCTTCCCGGATGGGAATGGGCGCGTCAGTCGCCTCATGAGCCATGCGATGGCGCTTCAAGCTGGGATTGGCGCGCACGGCCTCTGGTCTATTTCGCGTGGCTTGGCGCGAGGCCTTGAAAGTCGCGGCGAATACAAGCGGATGATGGACCATGCCGACACGCCGCGCCAAGGCGACCTTGACGGACGCGGCAATCTCTCATCGCGCGCGCTCGAAGAGTATTCGACCTGGTTTTTGAAAGTGTGCCTCGACCAGGTGCGCTTCATGACCGATCTCTTTGACCTCGACGGGCTGTCGGATCGCTTACGCAAATACGCCGATCACAAAGGATGGCGGTCGGAAGCGGCAACATTGCTCATTGAAGTGCTTCATCGGGGCGAGATCGCGCGTGGCGACGCCGATGCCATCACGGGCCTCGGCGAACGCACGGCGCGCACATTGCTTGGAGACTTGCTGAAGGACCGCATCCTGGGGTCCACGAGCGAGAAAGGGCCGGTCTCGCTGCGCTTCCCTGTCGATGCGTTGGACCTGCTGCTACCGCGTCTCTTCACCGAAGCGTAGCCCTCGCCTTAGCGAGGCCAGTGCATAACGAAAACCTAGAGCAACCTAGCGGTTACATCGGTCCACGTCAGGGCCCTCACCACGCCTTTCGTCTTCATGCCTTCCTCCTGCGGACCGAACAGTATCCGATGCCGCACACTAGTTAGGTGAGTGAGCACCTCCAATCGATCGTCGATGAAATGTGTCACGCCAAGACGTTTGCAGATCGGCGCCTTGTCAGGGCGCTTCCTGCAAAAATGGAGCGCCTGAGAATCGAGACCAAGCTGATCGAGCAACTTGTGATGCGCGAGCCAAAGGCGGGTCTTCTCCTCCGTCCGAGGGCCGCACTTCGATATAATGCAAATGCGCTGGCCAAACCGTTCGCTTATCCCGAGGTGTCGGCGAAACTCGCCATGAAAATTGGCGATCTCTCCACCCTTGAAGATTTGAAGCGACCGCCATGGACGCAATTTGCGAAAGATACCGGGCTCGGCGGCGCGTTTGTACGTCGGCGCGTTGCCGAATTGGCCGAAGCCGTCCGCGCGCAAGCGCATGACGTAGCGGCGTCGCTTGAAGGCGACGTCAACACCGATGAGCTGCAACGCTACCGAGACATCGTTCTCGCGCGCGCAGAAGCTGTCGGCGCCTCTTGTCCTTAGTGCAGGGTCGGCGGTGTGCTCGCTCCACAGCACTTCTTCCACTTCTTTCCCGACCCACATGGGCAGGGCTCGTTTCGTCCGACCTTCAAGGATCTGATCGGCTGTCGCGGCGCACGCTGTTCAAGCCAGAAGCTTGCCAAATAGGCGACATGTTCTGCAAGCATGTCCAGCAATTCGGCCCGCTCCCAGGCCTCCATGTCAGCAGCTTGCAGTTCGACAATGCTCTGCAGCGCCATCTGCGCGCCTTCATCCAGCATGACGCGCCGCCAAGCGTCGTCCCGCATCGCCACGCCTATTGAAAACCCTTGGGCCCAGTGGGCGCCAGTCGGCGTATCTTCATGCGCCTCAATCCAGAGGACCGGCATGAGATTCGCCGCACTGCGCCTGGCGATGGCGTTCCAGTGACGCTGCAGAAGCATCATCACCTCGCGCACTTGGCGCTCGTTGTCGAAAACCGGGCCCTCCCCCCAGACTTGCCTCAAATATTCCGATGGCATGACTGTCTCTGGTCCCAGCACCAACGCGTGAAAGAAGCCGTCCAGTTGTTCAAAGTTCATGGCGTCAGCAGGCGCGTCCTCGTTGCGCAGGAACGCGGCGAGGCGTTCGCGCTCACGCCATGAAAGTGCGTCGACGACATCCGCCGGGTCGGCATGTCGCTCGATGGCCTGGAGCCAACGCAAACCATCGGAAGGGTCGTTGGGCGCGGCGATTCCGGCCTCATCAAACCGCGCCATGTTCGCCGGCTCTGCTACAGCTCTTTCCAGCAGCTCAAGCGCCTCCGACTTGTCCGCCTCGCCCCAGACCGAGAACGCCTCTGTCGTCCATAATTGCTCAAGCAGTGCGCGGCGTTCACTCACGCCGACAAGCACGATTGCCTCTTCAACACACCATTTGCACCGATCATCGTCGTCGGTTCCTTCGAACACGGCAAGCGCGTCGATCAAGGCCACCAATTGGTGGCGCGGATACCGCCCTTCACAGGTGAGGCGTGCAAGCGCCGACACCAGCCCCGCGCGGGCCTCAGCAGAAACCTCCGGACCGGCGGCAAGTTCAGCGACGGTGGCGGCCTCCTCGTCGACCAGCCCCAACGTGATGTCGCGGACCGACACCGCTACGCCATCGCCAAAAAGACCCTCAAGCCCGTCGTCAGACGACGTGAGCAGCCCAACCCAATCTGGCCAGAAATCATGCGCACGTGCGGCGGCCAGCACAAAGAGCCCGTAAAAGAGGAGATTTTCTTCGTGCGGATAGAGCCACTCGCCCTCCATGCGCCGCTGCGCAATCACTTTCAGCCGCGCTGTGAGCTCGGCGGCGTGGGGCATGAGCGCGCGCAGCGCCGCTTCGGGCAAACGATCGGCGTTGGCGACATCCTTGATGAGGGATTCAAGATCTTCAGACATGGCAACTGTAGGCTAGGATGGATCTCGCGCGCATATCATAATGCGTACGAAGGAACATCCCCGTGCAAGCAATCGCCGACACGGCGATCTCATCTTTGGGCGTTGGGATTCGACCGCCGCGCCCACCTCGCAGTCCAGGTCACGTGATCTGGCTTGCGTCCAGCCCAGTGTCATCGCCATCCGATTTCATGGCCGACTGGATCAGGTGATCCACGGTGTCGGCAAAGTAGATGTTGAGTTCGGCGTGAAGCGCACTGAACTCGCGCCAGATTTCCTGCTCGAACCGTTCCCGCGGTGCGCGCGCCATAATCGTGGTGCGGCGTTGGCGCGGATACCGATAAGGCCTGACGCCATGCTTTCGGCACACAGCGACAAACAGACGAACAGCCCAGGGGTCGGGAAATGAGAATTTCATCTCGATTGCAGGTGCGTCGGTGTCTCCGAGCCGGGCTTGGACCCGATCGATCGCAGCCTTTGCCGCAGCGCGCTCACCGTCGGTGCCCGCACGGCGGAATAGCGCCTCAAGCTTGGCAAGACGCGCGCGCAATTCATCGTCGCCAACCGCCAATTTGCAACTCCTGGATCGCGCCTCGCCTTCAAACCTATCGGCACGCGTTTGGCGGCGCCACGATTACCTAACGCCCGACGCGCTCCATGCCGCTGAGAAGCGCTCCCCTCAACCGCCGAGATCATCGCATGTTGCTGGTCTGGACCTCAGTGCAAGCGCAGCTATGACGATGGCGGGAGACGCACCCTCCACCATCGCCCGCCCCTCCTGGGCCGCTTCAACCTCGAAGAGCCCAGGACAATTGCACAATCCTGCTTAGGTCTTTGCGCCGACAGCTTCGGCGCCATAGACGCGTTCGAGACCTTTGCAGCGCGCGCCCAATTCCTTGACTAGCCGATCAAGCGTCTCATTGCGCAGCCCTTGGCCGCGAAGCTCGGCAACGAGCGCCCGCGCTTCGTCCGGCGCGCGGGCGACGATATCGCGAATGTGTCCGATCGCCTGACCGGCGTCGAAGCCAACATCGGCGGCAAGCGCTTCCCAATGGCGGGGGATGATTTCTTTGAGGACGCGGTGACCGTCGATCCCCATCGCCAACGACGACTCGCGCCGATCCACTGCGTAAGGCAAGTCGCTGATGATGTCGTAGAGCGGCGCTAAGCGAAACGCGCCGCCCGGCGCATACACAATCGAGTAATTGCGCGCGTGCGCATCCGTTCCGGCGATCACGTAATTGAGTGCTTGGGCGCGCATGAAGCGGTCGCGGTCGACGTTTGGATTGGCTGAGTCGAGCAACAACGCCATGATGTGCCTGATCGTCGGCCCGCCATCGGATTGGTATTTGCGCAGCGGATTCACACCGAGCGCTTGGCACATATCCTCCTGGTGCACGCGAAACACGCCCTGCGGGCGGCGGATACGGTCATAGCGCTCGACAACGATCACCGGCACGTCGCCGAACACGTCCACCACGGAAATGGCGGCCGGCAAATCGAGACGGCGCACAAGCTCAAGACAAAAATGCTCATTGGAAGCGATGTGACGGATGCGGCCCGTCTCTGGCTTGAAGATATGCGTAGTCGGGGTCCTACCCTGAGGCACACCCCAGCTGTTCTTGATTTTGTAGAGCGCTGTTTTCGCCTGGGCACCCGCGAGGCTGAACTGGCCGGTGTCTTCGGCCAGGCGCCCCGCGCCGGGATCGTTCTTCAGCGCGAGCATGCGCGCCTCAAGCTCCTTGCGCGTGAGCCGCTTTACGTTCTCACGCCCGGCGAGTTCAACGCCGGGCGCAACCAATTGCACAGCGCCGGGACAATCCTCGCCGACGGCCGCGAGCAGCGCGAACGGATTGCGCGCCGACACCTGAAAGCGCTTGGCCCACTCATCGAGGATCCGCTCATTGTCGGGCAACAGCCCCCACATAAAGTTCGTGATGGGGCGAACGCCGTGGCGTTGCTGCTGCAACGGCATCGAGCGCGAGATCGGGATGTGACGCGGGTTGCGCTGCCATTCGGGCAAATATTCGAAACGATAACTGCCATTGGCGCGCTGCGTGACCTCGCCGATCTCCTTGTCGGTGAGCAGCACTTTGAGGGTTTTCATTTGCGCCTCAAACCAGTGTTGGCGATCGCGTCGAGGTCGACAAAGTCGTCATCACTCTTGGGCGGCGGCGGGGCCGGCGGCGTCTCTTCCCCAAGCGTCAGCGGCAGATCAAGCGCGCGCAGCATTTGAAAAATCAGACCGATGCTGGCCCCTGAATAGCCCTTCTCCACTTTCGAGATTGCCGATTGGGTGACCTTGATTTCGTCAGCAAGCTCACGCTGGGTCTGCCCGCGGGCGACGCGCGCTTCGCGAAGGACCGCCCCCAATTCTCGTACACTCTTGGCCTGCATGGCGCATTCCTATCAGGAATTTTCTAATTTATGCCTATCAGGAATTTCGATCAAGATGCCTGGCAGGAATAAATCCTGATATTCCCACTGAGCATATCCATATATATTCCCAATACGAATATTCTCCACTTGGGTCTCAAATTGACGGCCGCTTCAGCCAGGGCGCTGCCCCCGATCTAGATGCGCGAAAGGGCGCCTACCCGCCGCGTCGGACCTGCGCCTTGGATTTGACTGAGATTTGACCGGCGCGGCGTCTCGAACGGCCATCAGGCGGGATTTCCCATCATTAGCGGCCTCTCAGCGGCGCTGGAGGGTTTGATCGTGTTTTGACGGGAGCACGGTAGGCCTCAGCGCCCACTATCATTGTCATCATGCTCAAGCTCCCTCGATGGACTCGCGCATTCGCACGCTCCTGCGATGAGCTGGTCTCGAACGGGCGTTGATGCTCACGGGCTTTTGTTCACCACCGCCATTGATCCCCGCCGTCGTCTCAGGCCGCGCGACGCGTGCATGCAGCGCAACGGCTCACGCCGTCTTCCACTCCGTTGCAGCCCGTTGGGTGCGCTGCATGCAACTTGCGCCGCGCAAAGCGGCTCCGACGCCGGGGATCGTCCCTGGCGCATCGGAGAACTCGCCATGTTGTGCGTCACCACCCCAGCGACCGAACCTCGCCTCACCCCAGCCGCGCGGGTCACCAGCGCCATTCTGGAGGCGCTCAAGCGCGGCGTGCGTCCGTGGACACGTCCTTGGTCGCCCGATACTTCAATCTCGCTTCCGCTGCGCGCCAATGGCCTTCCATACAAAGGCGTCAACACCATCGCGCTATGGGCGGCCGCGCTCGAACACGGGTACGCCTCGCCTTACTGGCTCACTTCAAGCAGGCACAAGCGCTCAAAGCCCGCAATCGCGGCATAGAGCGTGGTCTTTCCAACACCAAGGGCGGGGGACGCTTCCTTCATCGTGAACGTCAACTTCTCAGGCGGAAGCTCACGTGGCGGCGCTGCGACAGGCTGAGACACGGGCGCCGGCGCTGGTTTTTCTGGCGGCCGATATGGCTCAGCCGCAATCTCCTCGAAAGTATCGATCGCCGATCGCAAGTGTTGACAGAGCGCAAACACGCGCGCGTCGCGATGCTTCATCTGCGCCATTTGAAATGCGCCCCATCCCTCTCATTGCTTCCTCTCTGTTGAATCTCACGCGCTCCTCGGCGCCGATGAAGGCAATACTGGCGCCCGGCGCGCCTGGGACGGTAGTCCGCTTTCAGCTTGTGAACCAGGACATTGTCCTGCTCGCACGGCACAGTGTGTCGAAGCGGATCAAAAGCCTCGCGCTAGCGCGCGAAGCGGCGGATGGCACGAATTCTTCTAGGACGGGCTCTATGTTAAATGTCGCGACGCCTAGTCCGCAGTGAATCGCAACCGACTCAACCAAACTCCACGTCGAGAGAGTGGACATGCGAATTTGATAGCGACGCGGCTCGGTCTTTACGAAGCCGAGTATCCCGGATCCAGCGCGAACAGCCTCTTCGAATTGGCGGAAGCTCATCGGCTCGCCGGCTGTCAGATCAACAGAAACAAGAAGGTCGGTGTCTGCGCCGAGCATCGACGGAGCAATCACCGCCTTGTAGCCCAAGATAATGCCGTTTCCCTTAAGTTTCGCCAACCGCGCGGCAACGGCGCTCTTGGATATGCTCACCTTCTCCGCAAGATCGCGCACGGACATCCGCCCATCGCGGCAAAGCAACTCAAGCAAGGCAATGCTTATGGCATCTAAAGATGCACTCCTCTTCGTGCGCGACATCACCTGCGATTCGGCCGTGATGGTGAGTATCGCCTGCGCCAGAGAAGGGGCTTCGAAGTTACTTCGTAAACGTTCGCAACGGTTGCGAATGGGTTGACGCGGTCGAGTGATCGAGGTCGCGAATTCAACGACTATTGCCTCGGCAGAGGCCGAGTACGCCCTTCATGGACAAACTGGAATCGGCGATGATCGATGCGTCCACAACCCGCCCCTCCTGAATGAGAGTTTTGCCCACCACAAACGCGCTCGGGTGATTGAGGGCATGCACTGCCACCACGACGCCGGCCCGCAGATAGAAAATTGCGATCGCGTCGCCGTCTAGGCGGCGCACCTCTTGGTCGCCGAACGAGGTCAGACCGACCATTTGCAGCTTGGCATCGTACTGATCAGACCAGAACCATGGAGCCTCAGGGGTGGGTTTCTGCTGACCGGCAATTTGGGCGGCCACTATCTTCGCGCCCTCGATCGCGTTGTGCACGCTTTCCAGTCGAACCGGCGCCGAATGGCCCGCAATTTTGCGCGCCGCACAATCACCGATGGCAAAGATGCGAGGATCTTCCGTGCGGCACAGGGCATCCGTCTGAATCGCGCCCGGACCGGCCAGGTTTGCAAGGCGCGCCAACTCGGAAGCTGGCTCGGCGCCCACACCAACCACCACGAGATCCGCCCGCTCCGTTGTCCCATCCGACAATACGAGCGCCTCTGCGCCCTCTATCGCGCGCACACTCGTGTCGAACTTGAAGCTTACACCGCGCGCCAAATGAAGCGCAGCAACGCGCTGCGCCATGTTCTCGCCTATCGATCGCATTAAGGGACGGTTGCCAGCCTCGATCACAAGCACATGGAGCCCTCGTGTACGCGCCACCGCCGCGATCTCAAGGCCGATATACCCCGCGCCTATCACTACGAGACGTCGGCCCGGTGTGAAATGCGGTCGTAGCGCATCAACATCGGCAATTGTGCGCAGAGTGTGCACGCCGGGCGGCGATGAGCATTCTGGAAATAGCTGGCGTGGCCGGGCGCCCGTCGCCAATACAAGCCAGTTGTAAGCGTAGCGAGCGCCTTTGTTGGTGACCACATGGCACCCGACCCGATCGATCTCGGCAACCAGGACGCCACTCAGCAGCTCAATGCGATCTTGAGCATAGGCGTGGGCGGGCCGAAATAAGAGTCGATCGGCCGTCCAATCGTCGAGAAGATATTTCTTCGACAAAGGCGGACGCTGATACGGCGCGTGCGGCTCTTCTCCAATCAGTAGGATCTCGCCTTCCCAGCCGGCGCGGCGCAACCGCACGGCAAGCTCCCCGCCAGCTTGGCCGGCGCCGACGATGACAGTGCGTTCGTTCAAGGCAGTTGCTCAAATCCCTCGCGCCGGTGATTGGCTAAGTGCTCGACACGTCGGTGCAAACAAGTTTGATATCGACATAATCATCAAGCCCATGACGTCCGCCCTCGCGGCCAAAACCGGACTCTTTCACCCCGCCAAAGGGCGCGGCCTCCGTCGTGATAAACCCGGAATTCAGCCCTACCATGCCGTAGTCAAGCGCCTCTGTAATGCGGTGCGAGCGCGTCAGGTGCTGGGTGAAGACATAAGCCGCAAGCCCTGCGCGACTACGGTTGGCAAGCGCGATCGCTTCATCCTCCTTAGCGAAGGGGATCAAAGCGGCGACAGGTCCGAACGTCTCCTCGTGACATAAACGCGATTCCTCGCTTACCTCGGTCAGCACCGTTGGGGCATAAAATGGCGCGGCATCGTCGAGGCGCATTCCGCCGAGAACCAGCTTCGCACCCCGATCGCACGCATCGCGCACATGACGGTCAGCTTTGTGAAGCCCCTCGTTTGTGATGAGCGGACCCATTTTCGTCGGCGCATCTTTGCCACTACCGACAGTGATAGTTCGCACGCGCTGCACCAACGCTTCAGCGAACGCTTCGTAGACACTTTCTTGCACCAAAAAGCGGTTCGCTGAAATGCACGTCTGGCCAGCATTGCGGAACTTCGTCAAGACCGCCGCTTCCACAGCAAGGTCGAGATCAGCGTCATCAAACACGATGAAAGGCGCGTTGCCGCCCAATTCGAGAGAAAGACGCTTCACGGTCCCCATACAGCGGGCAGCCAATTTTTTGCCGACTGCGGTCGAGCCCGTAAATGTGAATTTACGAACCGCTTCGTCGCTCAGCAACGCGTCCCCAATCTCTTGCGGCGCACCGGTCACGACATTGATGATTCCAGGCGGCACGCCGGCCTCTTCGGCAAGAACGGCCAGCGCAATCGCGGAGAACGGCGCAAGTTCGGACGGCTTGATCACGATGGCGCAGCCCACCGCCATCGCGGGCGCTGCCTTCCGCGCGATCATAGAGCAGGGAAAATTCCAGGGCGTCACTGCGGCAACCACGCCGACCGGCGAGCGATGCACATGCAGGCGCTTGTCACTACGATGGCCAGGAATGATCTCGCCATAAACCCGACGCGCTTCCTCCGCGTACCAACCAAGATAGCCCGCCGCCGACATCACTTCCGCCCGCGCCTCAAATAGCGGCTTCCCCTCCTCCGCGGTTATGATTGAGGCCAAATCCTCGCAGTGGGCGATCACAAGACTCTGCCATTTGCGCAGGATGTCACCGCGTTCTGCAGCACCACGTGCGCGCCAAGCTTGAAAAGCTCGCGACGCCGCCTCGACTGCACACGCAGCATCAGCGGCACCAAGGTCAGGCACATCCCCTATATGTTCGAGCGTGGCGGGATTGTAGACGGCGATCTTGCGAACGCCATTTACCCAACCACCGCCAAGATAAGCGCGGTCACGGAAGAGATCGGTGCGCGAAAGCAAGGGCGGCAAAGGTAGTTATCCTCTTCACATTGGGACTGCGATATCTGCACGGCGCGCGATCACGTCGAGACGCTAATAGTGAAATCGACGGTGCGCACGCAGCACCGGCCATCTCGTGTGGTGCATGAGGCGCACCAGCGCGCCCACTTTTGCCGTCTCCCGCGGTGCGCCTCATGGGCAATCGTAGTCGCAGGAAGGTATTACATGCGACGATGGCACCGGCTTCTTGCGCTCATTTTCTTGCTCCCGTTGGCGATCATCGCAATCTCGGGAGTGGCGCTCTATTTTCGCAACGCAAGCGCGGGTTTAGACCTCACCGCGACACTCGACCCACAACGCCTCGGCCAAGCCATCGAGCGCGTCACCGACCAGGGCGGCGAGGTATCCACGGTTTGGACCGCTGGACGCGGTACCGGCAAGTTCGATGCCTATGTCACGATCAACCGACGTGAGCGCATGCTGACGTTCGACGGCGAAGGAAGGTTGTTGCGCGATGTGGATGCAGGTGGCTGGTCCGGTGCGGCGCTTTTCGATCGCCTCGCAGCACTGCACCGGGAATTCCTGATCGGAAATTGGGGGCGCTGGCTTACAAGTGCCAGCGGGTTAGCGCTGCTTGGTCTCATCATTATCGGAATTGCCATCGCTTGGCCAAGTCGTGGCGCGCTGCGACGCTCTCTCATCCCGCGGCTTAAGGCGCCAAGTGCGTCATTGGGACTGCTCAGTTGGCATCGTGCTCTAGGCCTGTGGGCGGCAGCGCTTGGGATTGCGGTCGCGCTATCCGGCTTAGCGCTCTTGCACGAGGATGTGCTCGAGAGCGTGCTTGGCGTGAGCACACCGTCACCACCTGAAGCCGCGGCCGCCCCGGCCGAGGTCATTGCGCCCGGCGAGGCACTGGCCATCGCGCTTACGCGCTATCCCGGCGCCCAACTCAGTATGCTCGCCATGCCAGACACGGACGCTCCCTGGTATCGCGTACGCCTCGTGGCCGTGGGCGAAATCCGCAAAGTCTACGGTGCAACCAGTCTCTATATCGCTGCCGCCGATGGGCGGATCTTGACTGAATATGATGCACGGCGGAGCTCTTATTGGGCGAGCGTCACGCAATCCCTTTACGCCGCCCATTCCGGTCAAATTCTCGGGCCCATTGGCGAGGCGCTGGTTGCTCTGAGCGGCCTCTGGCTCTTGGCCATGATTATCTTGGGGCTCGCCTATTTCGTGCTTCGTTCGCAAGCACAAGCCAATCGAGCGAAAAGCCGCTGATCTGGGGGATTGAATGGATCTGAGCCGAGTTCAATATGCCGTCATGGCTAAAGACAAGGATCACGAGGCCGCGACGAGAAGGCTGCTGGCGACGGCGCCGCCATCACGCAAGTCACTGCCACCGTTCGAGGCTTTACGCGCTTTTGACGCTGTGATCCGGCTCAAGGGCATCCGCCGCGCCGCTCAAAGCATCGGGCGCGACCATACTGTCATCAGCCGGCATCTACGCTCGCTCGAAAACTGGACCGGCGTAAAACTCGTTGAACGGAATGCCGCCGGCGTTGTCGCCACCGAAGCCGGTAGGCGCTACCATCATCAAATCGGCGCAGCGATGGACCAAGTTTCGCTCGCCACGATCGAACTGATGCGCCAGAGCGATCACAATCGGCTCAATATATGGAGCGCGGCCGGCTATGCCCTGCACTGGCTATCGCCGCGTCTAGGCGGCTTTGAAAAGAAGTTTCCCCACGTCGAGCTTGAGCTGCGCCCTACCGACATGCAGCCCGATTTCCGTCGCTATGAAGCCGACGTCGATATTCGCTTCGTCGCCACCTACGCTGACGCATTTCAAATGCCCGATGGCGTATCAAGCCATGCATTAGCGCAAGTGCCGATCGTTGCTGTGGCCAGCCCCGACTATCTCGCCAAAGCCGAGCCGATCGAGAAACCCGCTGATCTCCTAGACCAACGGCTATTGCACGAAGATACGTTCGAGATATGGGCGAATTGGCTGGTCGCACACGGCGTATACGATGATTTAGACCTGCACGGCCCGCGTCTTTGGCAGGGCCATCTCACGCTCGACGCAGCCATACATGGCCGCGGCATCGCGCTCACTAATTGGGTCGTGGCTGGCGAACACCTAAGCAGCGGCCGATTGACAGAGGTCGGCAAAGGCAATCCTGCCTTTCAACCAGCCACTACGGGCATTTACCTGCTGATCGCCCGCGCGGATCGCTGGAACGAACCACTGGTGCAACGCTTCCGCAGTTGGCTCGCGCGGCTCATGCTTGAGGAGTTTCCAGAACTCGCGCCGCACATATCACGGCCCTAAGCTGCATTGGCACGACTAAGCGCGATTATCGACCCGCATAGCGCTTCGAGCCCCTCATCAAGACAGGCGTCCGATATAGTCAGCGGTGGCAAGAGCCGAATGACATTGCCCCGCGTGCCACACGACAACAAGAGCAGCCCACGCAGACGCGCTTCCGCCAAAATTGCACGTGTCAGTTCCGGATCGGGGTAAACCGCCTTTTGCTTTACAAGTTCAAGCGCCACCATTGCACCGAGGCCGCGCACTTCACCAATAGCCGCGCCCTCCGGCGTCGCCGCCAATGCCGAAAGGCGCTCCGTGATACGCGCGCCTATCCAGACAGCCCGTTCCATCAGCCCGTCGCGTTCGACTACATCGAGCACGGCGAGAGCAGCCGCGCAGCCGACAGGTGAACCCGCGAAGGTCCCACCCAGCCCCCCAGGAGCGGCCGCATCCATAATCGCCGCCTTGCCGACCACCGCCGCGATTGGGAAGCCGCCGCCCAAGCCCTTCGCCAAAGTAATCAGGTCAGGCTCTATGCCGGCGTGTTCATGAGCGAACATGCGGCCGGTACGCGCCACACCCGATTGAATTTCATCAACAATAAGCACAATGCCATGCCGGTCGCAGATTTCGCGTAAACCGTGTAGGAATTCGGGCGGCGCTACATAGAATCCGCCCTCACCCTGGACCGGCTCGACGATGATGGCGGCAACACGAGCGGGATCGACGTCGGCGCGCAGCAGATCCTCGACGCTGGCCAACGCATCGATGCTGGAGACCCCCAAGAACGCGCTGGGATAACGCGCGTGAAAAATCTCCGCCGGCATAGGACCGAAGCCTGCTTTGTAGGGCGCGACCTTTCCTGTGAGCCCCATTGTCATATGAGTACGCCCGTGGAAAGCGCCCGCGAACGCAATCACGGCCGATCGACTTGTGTATGCGCGCGCTATCTTTATCGCATTCTCTACCGCCTCGGCGCCGGTAGTCACAAGCATGGTCTTGCGCGCTGCTGTAGCAGGGACGAGTGCATTCAGGCGCTGTGCCAATTCAACATACTGAGGATACAGCGAGACGTGAAAGCAGAGATGGCTGAATTTCTCCAATTGCGCCCGCACCGCCGCAACAACATCTGGATTATTATGGCCCGTGTTCAGCACTGCGATGCCGGCGGCGAAATCGATGAAACGCTTCCCCTCAACATCCCAGATTTCAGCGTTCTCCGCACGCGCGACCACAATATCGCTGACATGCCCCACACCGCGCGGCACCGACGCCACGCGCGCGGCGCGCACCAGATCACTGGTGAGAGAGCTCATCTGCTTGCCCCTACTTAAGCCACACCCAGATCAGCAGCGGTCGCGTCAAGCGCGGCCACTAATTTGCTGACGAGTTCGTTGATCTCCTGTCGCGTGATCGTAAGCGCCGGACTAAGCACCATCGCCTGACCGATGGCCCGTACGATAAGCCCGCCCGCATAAGCATGTTCGCGGCAGCGGATGGAAGCTTCGCGTTCGGCTGGAAACAGCGCACGCGATGATTTTTCGGCCGTGATTTGCACGCCGCGCATCAGGCCAACGCCACGAATCTCCCCCACAAGCGGATGGGCAGCCACCGTCTGATTGAGGCATGCGTGGAGATACGGGCCGACATCCTCGCGCACACGATCTACGAGGCTTTCCCTTTCGATCACGCCTAAATTCGCTAGCGCCACTGCGCAGGAGACCGGATGACCCGAATAGGTGTAACCGTGCGGCAGCGTTCCGCCTTTGGCAATGGTGCCGAAGATTTCGCGGTTAAAGGCGACGGCGGCGATCGGCACGTAGCCGGACGACAATCCCTTAGCCATCACCATGACGTCCGGATTGATCTGATAAAGGTTCGTGCCGAACCACTCGCCGGTCCGGCCAAAACCACAGATCACCTCGTCGGCGATCAAAAGCACGTCGTGCTTTCGGCAGATGCGTTCAATCGCATGCCAGTAGTTCGGCGGCGGCTCGATGACCCCGCCCGCGCCTTGGATCGGCTCGCCTATGAAAGCCGCCACCTTGTCGGCACCGAGTTCAAGGATTTTATCCTCAAGCGACTGAGCGGCCTTCAGCCCGAACGCCTCAAGATCAAGCGCCCCTCCCTCAGTGTACCAATGCGGGCAATCAACATGGACAAAGTCCGGAAGGAGTTCGTGATCCATCGCATGCATGGGCGCCATGCCACCCATACTGCTCGCGGCGAGTGTACTGCCGTGATAGCCAAGCCTCCGGCCGATGATGACGCGCTTTGTCGGCGCACCCTTCAAGGCCCAATACCGCCGCACCAAACGAATGACGGTATCGTTCGCCTCCGAGCCGGAATTGGCGAACGCAAAATGATCGAGCCCGGCCGGGGTGAGCGTGGCCAGCTTTTCACCGAGTTCGATCTGTGCTGGCGTCGCTGACTGAAAATGATTGTTGTAATAAGCGAGCGTGTCGAGTTGACGGCTGGCGGCGTTGATCAACTCTTTGCGGCCATAGCCGACATTGACGCACCAAAGGCCAGCCATGCCGTCCAGAATTTTCCGGTCGTCGCTGTCCCAAACATAAACACCGTCGCCGCGAGCGATAATGCGAGCACCCTGGTCCAGGATCACCTTAGGATCGGTGAACGAATGAATATGGTGAGCGCGATCGAGTTCCCGCCAATGGTCCGTCCTGGTCGCGTCCTTACCCATCCGCCCCACACCCTTGATCCAGCTCTAGAGCAGAAGGTTTGCGGCCGCGGCGCCGGAATAGGTAGCTGACAAAGGCTGCTTGGCCGGTGCGCCCCGCGCACCTCTATTGTGTTAGTCCTATTGCCGCGCTGCGTATTGGATCTCGCACAAGCGCGAGCGATGAACCTGGCGGGAAACGGTCGCGTTCGTCCAATTGGGGATCGACCTCAAATATGTTCGACATCACCATCGCCAAACCGGACTCAGGATAGATCGGCGCGACGTTCGCGAACAGGACGCTGTGGGCAATCTCTATGCGCGCGTCTTCAACCGCGCGCGCGCCGTAGGGGCCATTGCGGGTGATGATGGAATTGGCAACCACGATGACACCGCGCCCTTCCGCATAAACCCCATCGTCGGTATTGGCGTCGAGCACGCTGTTGTACACACGGAGACTGGCGCTCTGGTAGGCACCGACGCCGGCGGAATCGCCGCCTCGAATGACGCTCTCGCGCAGCGTCATGTGCGCCGTCTCCTCGAGCCACACTCCCATGTGACCGCCATCCATGCGAATTCCGCTTGCATCGATCAGCGCATCATTGCGCCCGGTAATGCCCATCTTGGCCACCCGCGTCATGCGCATATCAGTCAACCGCGCACGGCCGCCGACCACAAAGACGCCATGCCCATCATAGATGTCGTCCTCTGCGTTACCAAAGCCGAAATTCTCGATCGCAACACCCGTCATATTCACATCGGAATTCCAGAGCACAAATGCGATCGTCGGCGTCGCTCCTTGCCCGTCGAATGTGACGCCGTCCTCGGCGAGGATGCTGATCCGTTTGCCCTCGACGAGCACAAACGCACGCAAGACTACATCCTGAAACGGTCGATCTCGAAAGGTCGATGGCCGATAAATCCCGCGCCTGATACGTATCACATCGCCGTCGCGCGCGATATCGACTGCACGCTGAATTGAGTCATCACTTGCGAAATTGCATCCCCATGACGCGCTCACCGGAGCGCAGGCGGTAATGGTTCGCGCAAACGCAGGCGAGGTCAGGCAGGCCAAAGCGCCAATGAGGGCAAGAAAACCCCTCATTGTGCAGCGCTCTCGCGGCGCTCCGCATCAGCCTCCCGCGTCAGTCCTAAGAGGTTCGCGAACAGCGGCCGCCCGAGCCAAATCACGAGCCCCCCTGCACCGACCACAGCAGCATGTAGGAGCCAGAATGATTCAGGTGTCAACGCCGGACCAAAAATACATCACGCGGGCGGCGTAAAAGTACATCACTGACGGTGGATGCAGGTGTTAACGCAGAGGGCCCCCGATCGGGGGCCCTCTGCGTTTCGGCGGCGATATTGAGCAAGCTCAGGGGTCGAGGATTTCGCCGGTTTCAGGATCG
>Ga0163148_10002914_pt1 | contig 19680 bp, 17 predicted proteins | sample OliLakLV19MP7P2_FD_148606 | JGI IMG/M metagenome (GOLD analysis project Ga0163148, IMG submission 148606) | Freshwater microbial mat bacterial communities from Lake Vanda, McMurdo Dry Valleys, Antarctica- Oligotrophic Lake LV.19.MP7.P2 | ecosystem: Environmental > Aquatic > Freshwater > Lake >...
TCTTCGTAGTACTTCAAGGCTTTGTCCAAATTGCCCAGCGAGGTGTGCGTAGAGCCCAGTTTTTCGTAGGAAATGGCCAATCCGTTTTTGAACTCCACATTGTTGGGGTAAGCCTCAAAGAGTTCTTTAAATAAGGTCGTCTCGTCTTCGTAGTACTTCAAGGCTTTGTCCAAATTGCCCAGCGAGGTGTGCGTTTCGCCCAGTTTGGAGTAGGAAATGGCAAGGTTTTGCTGGTAAAAATCATTGGCGGGACTTCCCCGTTGCAGTTTTTCATACACCTTGAAATATTCGTTGTAAGCATCCAGCGCAGCGGTCAGGTTGCCCGTAGCGGTGTGCATCTCCCCCATATTGCCGTGCGCATTGGCGATTTGCCAGTCCTCCGCCTGCGGGTGGGCTATGAGCATCGGGTAAGTGCGCAGGGCTTTCTCATATCGGTGGTTTTCGCGGTAAAAATCGGCGGCATCTTGAAGGATTTCGAGGTCGGTACTGTCCAGGCGCAGCAATTGGTCGTAAAGTGTATCGGCTTTGGCGGGGTCGAATTTCAGGCTGTACATATCGGCCAGCAGTCGGAGCAGCTGGATTTGTTGCTGTTTTTCTTTGGCGAGGGTTGCTTTTCGCGCTGCTAATTTCTTTTCGTCACTTTCAATGTCCTTGCCTTCCTGGATGATCTGCGCGGTACGTTTGGCGGGGTCGGCGCCTTCGAGTTTGGCAATGGCCTCGTTGATTTTTCCAGCCTTGAACAGTTCAAGGGCTTCCTGATACACGGGGGTCACATCATCAAAATTGACGCGGGCGAATTTTTCGGCGAGGGCATCGAGTTCCTTTTTTTGGTGGTCGTATTGCTCCCGCAATTGGGTGAGTTGTTCCTCGAATTGTTGTTCGCTCAGGCGTGCGGCGTCTCGCTCCTGGCGGAGTTTGGTTTTTTCGCGCTCAAAACCAGTTTTCAGCGACTTGTCGGAGATGTCGTAATAAGATTTTTTGGCGGCATCCACTACGCCCGTTGGTGCGAGGATGATGTCCACGCCCAATTGGTCGGTATCGCTCAGTTTCACCTGTTCGACCTCTTTGTCGTTGACGAGTTCGTAACCCGCTTTAACGAGGTCATTGAGCGAAACGGATTGCCCGGCTTTTTTATCGGTAAATACGAGGCGCAGTTTGCCGGCCTGGTCCGATGCGGCGGGCTTTGCATTAGAAAAGATGACCTGTGCATCGGGGATGGGCCGTTTCCTGGTGTTTTGCTCCCGCACCTGGCTCCATTGTATTTTGTCCTGAGCGAAGAGGGAGCCAGTAGTGAGCGCGAAAAGAGCGAGGAAAAGTTGCTTTTTCATAATAGGGGGTGGTTGGTTTATTTTGATTGCAAAATGACGGGTATTTCTTCTTTTTCAGACACGGGAAAGGTATAATCCCAGGGTTTGTACCCTCGCAGAAAAACCTCGACACGCTGTTGTTTGCGCTGTTTATCGGGTGGAATATTTATTTTGAACGAGCCGTCCGCTTTGGTTATATCGCTTATGTCCAGCACCCGCACGGTCGCCGCTTCCAGTGGGTAGCCCTGCGCGTCCTTGACCCGGCCTGCTATGCAGGCGAGGCTGTTGTCTCGTCGGATGGGCAGCGTGAGGCGTTTGGCGGAGCCCATTAAGGTTGTATCCACGGTGAAAAAACCGTTGGCCTCGAAGCGTAGTAAGATTGGTTCGTCGCTGAAATTGGCGGGGATGCCCTTGAAATCGGCCTCTTTCTGGATGGCGAGGGTTTCGGATTTGTCGCCGTATTGCAAGGTGACCGTGCCGCCCTCGAAAGGCAGTTCCCGGTTGGGTGTTCGGTTGTCCAGGGCGACGGTGATTAGGAGCGGCGTTTTCATTTTTTGCAGCCGTTGCCACAGCAACGCCGCGCCAATCGCCAGCAGAGGAACAAAAACAAAGAGAAAAAGCCGCAGTCGTCGGCTGGTCGGGCTTTCTGTGTGGATGGTTCGGTCGCCGATTTCCACGTTCCCGCCCGCTGTGATGCTGGAGCCGACGAGCACGTTTTTGCTGTTGACGATGGAAATGGCGTGTTCCATTTCTTCGCGCAAGATATTGACCGGGTGACTTGAAGTCACCCGGTCAATATCTTGACTTCGAGTCCCTTTGATACCCTCTTCGATTTCCCGCAGCAAATCCAACAGCCCTGCCCGGATCTGGTTTTGCGTCAAATTCGATTCAGTATTGCTGACTGTTCCAAGGCGAATTTGCTTTCTGATATCTTGAAAGCGAGCGGATTGAAGGATGGCTTCGTCCAGTTTCGGGCTACTGTCCAAAAGCAGGCGGAGTTGTTGGAGTGCGTCGGCCAGGTCGTCGCGGGCGATAAGATCCCGGATTTGTTGGAGGAATTGGGTCGTCGTCATGTTGTGGGTTCGGTAAGTGCTTGAGTGCGAACAAATGTAGGAGGGATTTTCATCTATATGCTTAGATTTATTCCCGGCGCTTTCTGTTAAAATTCTCAGCAATGACCACAATCACTCCTTGCACTTACGCTCGTTGTACCCCGGAACTCCGTTCCGGGGAAACCGAACAAACACCCCGGAACTCCGTTCCGGGGAAACCGAACAAACACCCCGGAACAGAGTTCCGGGGTACATGACCCTATGCTACGAATCATTAAGTACGTCCTCTACGACATCCTGCAAAATAGGATAGTCATCGGTTATACCCTGTTCCTGCTCGCAGCATCGCTGGGTTTGTTCAACCTAAGCGGCGACCCTACGAAGGGCTTAGTCGGTCTGCTGAACGTGGTGCTGATAGTTACTCCTTTGGTGAGTATCGTGTTCGCCACCATTCATTTTTACAACGCCTCGGAGTTCATCGAGTTGCTGGCGGCGCAGCCCATTCGACGGAGTGTCATTGTCTGGAGTGAGTTTTTCGGACTGGCGGTCGCCATGATATTGGCTGTATTGGTGGGTATTGGAATTCCGGTCATTCTATTTGCTTCAGGCGCGACGGGGCTGACCCTCGTAATCGTAGCGGCGGGGCTTTCGGTGGCGTTTGTGTCTATCGCGCTTTTGGCCACGGTTCTTACACGCGATAAGGCTAAAGGCATCGGAGTTGCCCTTCTTTTGTGGTTCTACTTCGCATTGTTGTACGATGCACTTGTATTGTACCTGATGTTCAGTTTTGCGGATTATCCTTTAGAAAAAGCCATGGTTGCAGTCATTGCGCTCAATCCGATTGATTTGGCTCGGGTGGTGGTGTTGTTGCAAATGGATATTTCCGCACTAATGGGCTACACGGGTGCTTTGTTCCGGGAGTTTCTGGGGACTGGCTGGGGGATAGGATTTGCGGTTGCCGTTTTAATGCTTTGGGTTTTTGTACCGATCGTGTGGGCGGTGCGGGTGTTTCGGGGGAAGGATTTGTGAGTCAGGACCTTGAAACAATCCTTTCTCATAGCATTGAACCCCCTCTCGACAATACCACCCCCAAAAACGCCATCACCAGCGCCAACAGCAGGTTGATACGGCCCGACCAACGAGCCAGAAGTTTGAAATTTTTGTTGTCGCTTACCTGCAATTCCTCCAGCGCTTTCTTGCCAAAAATAAGATCATGGGTTCCGCTTACCAATAATATTCCTGTGAATATCAGCAGTTTCCAGCTGACCAGAATGCCATAATCGCTCTGACTAAAGAATGCCCAAGTAAAAGGCATCCCGCGCGTGTATAGGTTCAACAAGCCGGTGATCAATAAACCAGCCAGCGCAATCCAGCCGAAAAATCGAAATTTCAGGCCCGTTTTGTACAGGATGGCAATTCGGTCGGGATGCTGCTTGATTTCTGGCAGGATCACCAGAGGAAGAAACAGCATCCCGCCAATCCAGAATGCGGCAAGGACAATGTGGAGGAAAACAGAGATAAAATACCAGATGCTCATGCCGCAAATTTATCCTTTTCCATGGCGATGGCCTTCGGGAATAGGAGATTGTTCTCTAAATGAACGTGTTGGTGCAGATCTTGCTCAAATTCATTGAGCTTTGCAAACAGCACCCGATAAGAAGTGCAAGCGTCTATGGGCAGCGTGTAATCGCTGCTCAACTGACGGATCTCCTCAAGATTGCCACCAGCGGATTCGTGCTCGGCTTCCATCATTCGGATGGGGTTTGCAACAGACCCAAAAGCAGGGGTCGGTATGGGCTTCCCTTCGCGGCGGGCGATGGCCATTTGCTGAATATAGGGAAAAAGGACACGCTCTTCTTTTAGCATGTGCATCTGAAGCTCTTGCGCTACGGCATCAAAATGTTGGGCAATCTTCACCAATTCAGGATGCCGCTCGCCGTGTACTCGGGCCACTTTATTGGTCAATTCATACAAAATGGGCACTGAATCTGCCACATAACGGTGGTGATGCTCAACGATGTAGTCTGCCAGGTCGTCCAATGACCAGTTTTCGTAGTCTTGCTGGGGTTTGTTTGGTATTAAATCCAATTCGTCCAACTCTTTTTGGAGCGTTTGCGGGTCAAGCCCTTTTTTGGCGCAGGCTTCTTCCAAAGGTTTTTTTCCGCCGCAACAATAATCAATACCGTATTTTCTGAAAACTTCTGCTTTGCGGTAATCGGCGACGACCATTTCTCCAACGGTGATAAACCTTTCTGAGGGTTCAAACTTGGCTATACTAGTTTCAAATTCTACCATAATAACGTGAATTTATTATTTCATTGTTCCTAAGTATTATGCTCCATTGAGACCATACTTTGACTCAAAGGTAGGTGGAATTTTTAATTAAGACTAATTACTCTTAAATAAAAATATTGATTTACATTTCTCTGACAAAGCCAGCCGGAGACTTGATTGTCAGATGTAAGACAAAGTGAAAAAAAAGAAAGTGGAAAGATTCTGAAAGAAAAAATCGCAATTACATTTGCAGACAAAATACTCTTAAATCTTTTTCTGTACTCGATCAATATGAAACAACGAGACAACAAATCAAGCAACGGCAATGGAAGCAAGCTGCCCAAAAAAGGAGTTGATTACCTCATGGACACCCGCAATTGGTGGGGGCCTTTGACTTTTATCTTAGTCATCAGTTTGGCTGGTGTAGGTATGATTGGTTATCAAACTTATTTTCAAGCGCCGCCCGAAGCGGCTTTTGCGGGGCCTTCTGGAGAGATTGTCATGGACAAGGATGCCATTGTGCGGGGGCAGAAAGTTTTCCATAAATATGCGTTGATGGAGTACGGGAGCTATTTCGGCGACGGAGCGCAGCGCGGACCAGACTACACCGCAGAGGCACTCCACCTCACGGCGAGTTATATGACGGAGTTTGCCGTTCAAGCGTTTCGAACTAAAAATAGTCGGGAGCCTTCGCAGGATGAGGTCAAAGTAATGGAAGAAGGCACCAAAAGAGATTTAAAAACCAACGGCTATAAAAAGGAAGCGGAGAAAATTTACCTGACAGAAGGTCAGGCCTATGCATTGGGTAGACTCAAAACATACTATACAGGCGTATTTATTGACCACAATACGGACAAATCTTTTCCTCCTCCAGGGTATATTAGCGACCGAAAAGAAGTAGAAGATCTGGCCTCCTTTTTCTTCTGGGGGGCCTGGGTATGTGCCGTCGAGCGCCCCGGCTCTGATTTCAGTTATACGCACAACTGGCCCTACGACCCACAAGCCGGCAACACCCCAACCTCTCCAGTCATCTTGTGGAGCGTACTGGGCATGCTCGGCTTCGTGTTGGGGTGCGGCATTGTGCTCTACTTCATCGGGCAGTACAACCAACTCCCGAACAAGTTTTTTACCCCCCCGAAAAAAGACTTGCTAACCCTCGATAAAGTCGGCAGTTTCAAACCAACGCCTTCACAACGAGCCACTTTTAAGTTTTTTGCAGTGGCAGCGCTGTTGTTCCTGGTGCAGGTAGGCAGCGGCTTCATCACCCTAAATGATTTTATTGACTATCTCGGGTATGTGGGTATTCACGTGACCGATGCGATTCCGGTAACGCTGGCACGTAGCTGGCACATCATGTTGTCCTTGTACTGGATATCCACCTGCTGGATCGCTTCCTCTATTTTTATCCTCCCAATCCTTGCAAAAAAAGAGATACCGGGCCAATTGGCGCTGGTCAATTCCATGTTTTGGCTATTGTTCCTACTGGTAGCGGGCTCCCTTGTGGGCATGGTGTTGGGGCCACTTGGCCTTTTGGGGGAATGGTGGTACTGGCTGGGACATCAAGGCTGGGAGTATGTGGACTTCGGACGGCTGTTTCAAGTATTGCTGATGGTCATCTTCGTGCTGTGGGGCATAATCGTCTTTCGAGGACTGCGCCCGGTATTCGCCAAAGCTGATACCTGGAGTTTGCCTAAATGGATTATGTACTCGGTGATCGGCATTCCGCTACTGTTTATCAGCGGGTTCGTAGCTACTCCAGAAACCAACTTCGTCATTGCAGACTTCTGGCGCTGGATGGTCATTCATATGTGGGTGGAAGCATTTTTTGAAGTGTTCATCACCGTTATCGTCAGCTATTTGCTGGTGCTGATGGGATTGGTGAGTCGACAGGCCGCCGTTCGGGTGGTGTATTTTGCCACGCTTTTATTCCTTGGCACTGGTTTGTTGGGCATCTCACACAACTTCTACTGGAATGCCAAACCTGTGGCCACCATGGCTTTGGGCAGCATTTTTTCCACCTTGCAGTTTATCCCCTTGATCTTGCTCACCGTAGAAGCCTGGCGATTTAAAAACATGCCGAAGATCGCAGTAGGGGATGTAGAACACAAGGAGTTGGGAGGCAATTTTGCCTTCCCGGAAGTCTTTCTTTTCCTCGTAGCCGTCAATTTTTGGAATTTCTTCGGCGCCGGTGTGATGGGCATTATCGTCAATCTTCCGATCATGAATTACTTCGAACACGGTACTTACCTGACCATCAACCATGCTCACGCCGCCCTCATGGGAGTGTATGGCAACGTATCACTGGCCGCCATGCTTTTTGCCGCTAAAATGGTGACGCGCCCCGAACGCTGGAACCCCAAAGTGATTCGAAACGTGTTTTGGTCCATTAATGCCGGCCTGATGCTGATGGTCATCCTGGATTTATTTCCGGCAGGCGCGGTTCAGTTCAAGGCGGTGGTTGACAAAGGGCTGTGGTATGGTCGCTCAGCAGCATTCATCCACGGGGGTACTTTTGAAACACTTACCTGGCTCAGGGGCATCGGTGCCACGCTGTTCTTCTTTGGGGGCGTGATACCGCTGGCCTGGTTCATGGTTTCGCGTATGCGCTCGCTTAAGTTGAGCAGTACGGAACAAACCGTGGATGACCTTGACGAGGACGAAAAGTCCAATCTCGACGGCACGTATTAGGAGGAACTACAACAGCAATCAAAAATTTAAACAATGAAATCATCTTTCAATATCCTTCGACTTCTGCTCGCAATGGGCGTCGGGTTCATTTTATGGCCCGGATGCAAAGAGGATTACTCCCTTCCGAAAGCGATGGTTTTTGTCGCCAATGAAGAAAGCGGCAGCATTTCGGTGCTTGACGCGGTATATTTTACAAAATGGAATGAGATTGACCTGACTGAATCTGGAGAAAGCCCAGTGTTGGTTCATAATGTCCAAGTAGCCCCTGACGGTAAATCAGTTTGGGCAACAGTGATCCCAGGGGGTGCTCACCAACATGGAGGGGCAATGGAAGAGATCATCGTCATGGATCCATTTTCTTCAAAAATTATGGCGCGTATCGAAGTCGGTGCTGGTTTGCACCTCGCCCACGTGGTGCTTGACGATGCTTGTGAGTACGCTTATGCAACCGCCACGGACTCGAATCAGGTGCTGGAAATTAATGCAAGAAATTATCAGGTGACAAGGCGGTTCAATCTAGGTTCGGGTCATTCCCCACATGGCTTGCGTTATTTTGGAGGCAAACTGTTTATTGCCAATTTGGACGCAAAGAGCTTGTCCATCCTCCATATTGCTACCGGAGAACAAACCGAAGTTGCGCTGGGAGGAGTCGCGGTACAGACGGCGGTTTTGCCAGACGGCAAGTTTGCCTTCGCATCCTTGTACGACACCAAAGAGCTCGTTCGCTATGACCTGGCAAGTGGTGCGCTGTTGCGGATTTCCTTACCAGCCGGTTCGCTAGGCCCGATTCAACTCTACCCAAGTCCCGATAGCAAGCAGGTCTTTGTCTGTGACCAGGGTGGGCTGAATAGCCAGCCTTGGTCTGACAAGGTCTATATCATTGATGTTGAAACTGCCCAGATCAGCGGAACCATCGCGGTAGGGTCGGGCGCTCATGGTGTGGTAATCAGCCATGACGGGCTTTATGCATTTGTGACGAACACAAACGACGATTCAGTTTCTGTGATTGAGATTGCTTCGCAAAAAGTCGTTTCGACTTTAACGGTAGGCGAGCGTCCGAATGGCATCGGGTATTGGTATCGGGGCGGCGGTATGCCATAATCGCGCTGGGTGCTTAGTAGAATTAGGTTCAAGAGCCTTTTGTAGAAAAATGTATCATTTTTTGATTTAGAGAAGGCAAGGCATGCTTATGTTTGCGGACGTTTTAGTCTTAAATATAACTGAATCCATGCGTGTCATTTCAAAATCAGGTGAATATGGGCTGCGTGCCTTGTTGTACATGGCAGCACATCGAACGAGTCAGGAGTATGTGAACATTCGGGAGATGTCTGAGGAGCTGGATATTTCTTTTCATTTTTTGACCAAAATACTGCAAAGTCTGACCCAAAAAGGCATTTTACAATCCTACCGAGGCCCGAATGGAGGTATTGGCTTTTTGATTCAGCCCGAAAACATTTTGCTGGCCGATCTCTTCCGCGCCTTGGAGGGCGAGGACTTTTTTAGCAAATGTTTGCTCGGCCTTTCTGGATGCAATGAAATTCACCCTTGTCCGATGCACGATTTTTGGAAAACCATCAAAGCCAGTTTGATCACAGAATTTGAATCCACCACACTAGCCGATTTGGCTCAAACAACCCGCGAAAAAAGATTCAGATTGATTGGGTGATTTTTTTGGTCTATTTTTAAGACAAAATACTCTTCAATATGAATTCCGGGTATTCGATAAACTCTGACGCATCAATCGAAATACAGTTCCCAACCTGATGGCAACTAAGAACCTGCCCCCCGCTTTTCAAACTTTTAATTTAAACAGAATGTCATGAATTTTTTAAAACACATCCGAATCCTGCTGCCGACTATCCTGGTGGCTGCCATGCTTTTCCAATCCTGTAAAAACGATGTAGTCGAACCGATCGAGAATGTGCCGTTGACAAGATCTTATGACTACAAGGTGTTCAAGTCCTGGAACGAAAAGTTTCTCGAACTCGACCGATATGCCAGCGGCAACCGACCAGGCACCGGGCCACGCGCCTTAGCCTACCTGGGCTTGTCTGCTTACGAATCTGTCGTGGCAGGAATGCCGCAGAACAACTCTCTTGCCACACAGTACGGAGGACTTTCGCTACCGCAAGCAGAGAAAGGCAAAGAATATTACTGGCCTGCTTGCGTCAACGAATCCTACGCCTACCTGATGCGAAAGTTCTTTTTCCAAATGGAAAATGGTTACCCAGGCCTTTACAACGGCATTGAGCACCTTCGTGGGCTATTGCATGAGCAGTATGCCGAAGCAACAACCCCCGAGATTTTGGAGCGTTCCGAAGCATACGGCAGAGCCGTCGCGGTGGCCATTTACAATTGGGAAACGCAGGATGTTGCTGGCCACAATGCTTTTCTCACCCCTCAGCCTGCGGATTATCAACCGCCAGCAGGCCCAGGTCTGTGGCAGCCAACCTGGCCGGATTACGGTGCAGCCATGTTCCCCTATTGGGGCAGTGTGCGCTGTTTCGCCATGCGTGAGACCGATTTGCTTTGCCGGCAGCCACTGCCGTATAGCGAGGATGTGAATTCCCAGTTTTACGGACAAGCACTCGAAACGTACAATACGGTGAACAACATCGTGAACAACGGCCCTGGTGCCTACGAAGCAAAATGGAGAGCCGAATTCTGGAGCGATGATATTTTGGGCCTCACTTTCGGCCCGCCGCCACGCCTTGCAGCGATCGCAACACAGGTCATCGAAAAGGAAGACCTCGACCTCGCCCAAACCGCTGAACTGTACGCTAAAATGGGCATGGCCCTGAGCGATGCCGGCGTTTCGGTTTGGAAGTCGAAATATGTGTACAATGTCGAGCGCCCCATTTCCTACATCCGGCGTGTGATGGCACAACACGACCCGGCGGCGGCCAATTGGAAATCGTTGTTGAATAATCCAATTTCAGGTACAATAGGCCTTACACCTGCTTTCCCGGCATATCCTTCCGGGCACTCCGGTTTCGGGGGCGCTGGAGGCAGGATTCTTTCTTCCTTCTTCGAATACAATTCGGAACACCCGGGGGGCTACACGTTTACCGACCTCTGCCACAAAGACCGCGTAGAGTTCATCGGTATCCCGCGTACCTTCACGTCCTTCAAAGAAATGGCGGACGAAGATGCCTATTCGCGCATCCCACTGGGCGTGCATTTCAGAATGGATTGTGAAGAGGGCGTACGAATAGGTGAGCTGGCCGCACAGCGGGTACTAGAATTGCCCTGGAGAAAATGAACCATAGGTGATTGAAAGAGGCCTACCGTGATAATCCTTGTTTCAGAACTTTCTATTCGTCTGCTGGGCATCCATTTTGGGTGCCCAGCTCTTTAGAGAACGGTATTAAAGCAACAGTAAAAAATGCAACAACCGAACAACAACATTTACCAGCAACTCCCCGCCATCGTAAAACGCTATCAAAAACCGAGCAGCCTAAAAGCGACCATCCAGGTTCTCAATTCGTTCCTGCCCTTTTTCGCGATCTGGGTAGCGATGTACCTCTGGCGTGATGTGTCCATTTGGCTCACGATAGCGCTCGCCGTGGTCAACGCTTTCTTTTTGGTTCGGATTTTCATCATTCAGCACGATTGCGGCCACCAGTCGTTCACCGCCTCCCGGAAGGCGAACAACATCATCGGTTCGCTGAGCAGTTTTTTGACTTTCATTCCTTACCGATATTGGGCAAGCGTTTTTGCTCGTACATCTCCCCATACTCGTGGCCTTTGGCACCATTGCCATCTGGTTCTTTTACATCCAGCACCAGCACGAATTCACCTACAAGGCATTTAAGGATAATTGGGATTACTTCCGTGCCTCCATCCAGGGTAGTTCGTACTACAAATTGCCACGCCTATTTCATTGGCTGTCGGGCAATATCGGTTACCACCACATCCATCACCTCAACTCGCTCGTCCCGAATTACGAACTCGCGCGCTGCCACCACGAGAACCCGGTTTTGACCAAGTGGCAAACGCACTTACTTTCAGGCAAAGCCTGCGCTGTGTTTTCAACAAACTCTGGGACGAGGACAGCGAAAAAATGGTCAGCTGGCGGGAATATTTCAAGCTAAAAAAATGAATTTCAAAACCATCATCGAACCGTTCCGCATCAAAACCGTCGAGCGGATCCGCCTCACAACCCCGGAAGAACGGGAGACTTTTCTCCAAAACGCCCATTACAACCCTTTTTTGCTCCACTCCAATGAGGTCATCATTGATTTGCTGACCGATAGCGGCACCTCGGCGATGAGCAGCGAACAATGGGCGGGCATCATGCGCGGCGACGAAAGTTACGCGGGAGCCTCCAGTTGGCTGCGCATGGAACAGGCAATACAAGACCTGACGGGTTGTCCCTATATTTTACCGACTCATCAGGGCCGCGCCGCAGAGCACTTGCTGTATTCACGCATTGGCGGGGCCGGAAAAGTATTCATCAGCAATACGCATTTCGACACCACGCGAGCAAATATTGAGTTCACGGGCGCGACAGCGATTGACTGCCCCATTCCAGAAAATAGCGACCCATCGTTGCTGCACCCTTTCAAAGGAAATCTTGACACGCGGAAATTGGAGGAAATCATCGCCCTACACGGTATGGAAAACATTGCCGCAGTGATCCTCACCGTCACCAACAACAGCGGTGGTGGGCAGCCCGTGAGTATGCAGAATGCCCGCGATGTTTCAGGAATCTGCAAAAAGCATGGCATCCGTTTTATACTCGATGCCTGTCGGATCGCCGAAAATGCCTGGTTCATCAAACACCGCGAACCGGGCTTTGAAAACACGACTTACCGCGAAATTGCCCAGCAAATGTTTGCCCTTGCTGATGGCTGCATCATGAGCGCGAAAAAAGACGCGCTGGTAAATATGGGCGGTTTTCTGGCACTCCGCGACCTCGATCTAGCCGTTCTTTGCCGCACAGTACTCATCGTCACAGAAGGCTTTTCTACCTACGGAGGGCTGTCGGGGCGCGACATGGAAGCGATTGCAATCGGTTTGGAGGAGGTATTCGAGGCTGATTATTTGAACTACCGCATCAAAAGCACGTCGTATTTGGCCGATAAACTGCACGCACTGGGCGTTCCGATCATGCGCCCGGCGGGAGGTCACGCTGTGTATGTGGACGCTCGGGCATTTTATCCACACATTCCGCTAGACCAATATCCCGGGCAGGTCATGGTTTGCGAATTGTACCGATTGGGCGGCATCCGCTGTTGCGAAATCGGGTCGGTCATGTTTGGGAAATATGATGCAGATGGAAAGTTGATTCCAGCCACGATGGATCTGGTGCGACTCGCGATTCCGCGACGGGTGTACACCCAAAGCCATATTGATTATGTGGTGGAAACTTTTTGCGAACTGGCAAAACATCGCAATAATAAGTCGGGGTATAAGATCACATATCAGCCGCCGTTTTTGCGCCATTTTACGGCGCATTTTTTGCCAATATAGCCTTGAAATTATCCAATAAATACCCCCTCTTACGGTGTGGAAGGTTCTATATTTACCGATCTAAATAAAGAAGAAGCTCCATGAAAATGCTAGATCCAACACCCATTGCTGCCACACCGAAAATATCAGAAAGGCCCATCTTTTCACACGAAGAAGCCCTTGCAGCAGCCACGGAATATTTCGGCGGAGACACCCTCGCCGCCGGGGTTTGGTTGAGCAAATACGCACTCAAGGATTCCTACGGACATATTTACGAAAACAACCCTGATGCGATGCACCACCGCATCGCCGCAGAAATTGCCCGCATCGAAAACCGATATCCCAACCCCTTGCCGGAGTCCGAGATTTACCAATTGCTGCGGCGGTTCCGATACCTCGTACCACAAGGCAGCCCCATGGCGGGCATCGGCACCCCGTTCCAGGTAGTGTCGTTGTCCAACTGTTTTGTGATTGGGGCGGAAGGCAATGCGGATTCTTACGGCGGCATTATGAAGATTGACGAGGAACAGGTTCAACTCATGAAACGGCGCGGTGGGGTAGGGCACGACCTCTCGCATTTGCGCCCTGCGGGTACGCCCGTGATGAACAGCGCCCTTTCAGGTACTGGAATCCTGCCTTTCATGGAACGGTATTCCAATTCCACCCGCGAAGTGGCACAAGATGGTCGCCGAGGAGCCCTGATGCTCACGCTTTCGATACAACATCCTGATTCCCCAACCTTTGTGGACGCCAAACTGGATCACACAAAAGTGACCGGCGCCAACATTTCCCTGCGGATTGACGACGAATTTATGATGGCAGCCGTCAGTGGCTCAACCTATCGTCTGCGCTTCCCGGTAGGTTCGCAAAACCCGACGATGGAAAAGGAAATCAATGCCACAGATCTCTGGAAAAAGATCGTGCACAACGCCTGGAAAAGTGCCGAGCCAGGGGTGCTTTTCTGGGATACCGTGCTGCGCGAATCGGTGCCGGATTGTTACGCCGATTTGGGTTTTCGGACCGTTTCTACAAACCCCTGTGGGGAAATCCCGCTTTGCCCCTACGACAGTTGCCGCTTATTGGCCATCAACCTGCTCAGTTATGTGGAGCAGCCATTTACCAAAGAGGCCAGCTTCAATGTTGAACTGTTCAAAAAACACGCGCAACTTGCCCAGCGCGTCATGGACGATATCATTGACCTTGAGTTGGAAAAGATCGAGGGTATTTTGGCCAAGATCAAACGCGACCCCGAGCCCGAGGCTATCAAGACGACTGAACGGGACCTTTGGCTGAAAATTCAGGAAAAATGCCAACAAGGTCGCCGCACAGGCATCGGAATTACTGCCGAGGGCGATATGCTGGCCGCCTTGGGTATCCGCTACGGCTCGCCCGAGTCGCTCGATTTTTGCGAAAACCTGCACCGGACACTTGCTCTTGCAGTGTACAGAGGTTCTGTAAATCTCGCACGCGAACGCGGAGCCTTCCCAATCTACGATGCCCAGCGCGAAGCGCAGAATCCGTTCATCCAACGCCTCCGCGAGGCCGACCCGGAATTGTATGCCCACATGGCCCAATACGGTCGGCGCAACATCGCGCTGCTGACGATTGCTCCTACTGGCACCACCAGCTTGATGACCCAAACCACGTCGGGCCTTGAGCCGGTGTTCCGTATTTCGTACAAACGCCGCCGCAAGGTGAACCCCAACGACCAAAATGCCCGCGTCAGCTTCACCGACGAAGTGGGCGACGCTTGGGAGGATTACCACGTGTTCCACCATCCCTTCAAACTTTGGCTACAGGCCAATGGCTACGACCCGGCACAAGTGGACAAACTGTCTGAACCTGAACTTGACAAAATCATCGAAACCTCGCCTTGGAGCGGCGCAACTGCCGAGGATGTGGACTGGGTGAGTAAAGTGCATTTGCAAGGCCGGGTGCAAAAATGGGTAGACCACAGCATCAGCGTCACGGTGAATGTACCCGAAGATGCCACCGAATCCCTGATCGAAAAAATCTACCTCACGGGCTGGGAAGCGGGTTGCAAAGGCATGACGGTGTACCGCGAAGGCTCGCGCAGTGGGGTGTTGTTGAGCAACAAAGCGGAGGAGAAAAAAACGGCATTTACCGAAACCGTCGCGCCCAAACGCCCTAAAGTGCTGGATGCAGTGGTGCAAAGTTTTATGAACAACGACGAGCGATGGGTGGCTGTCGTAGGGCTTTATGAGGGTCGGCCCTACGAGATATTCACCGGGCGAGCGGTAGATTCATTCATCATCCTGACCCAAATTTCAGAAGGTAAAGTCCTGAAAAACAAAGAAGACGGGAAGAATCGCTATGACTTTCAGTATGTGGACAAAGCCGGCTACAAAGTCACCATCGAAGGCTTGTCGCGCACTTTCAACAAGGAATTCTGGAACTACGCCCGGCTCATATCAGGGGTACTGCGACACGGAATGCCCCTAGCTTATGTAGTAGACATGGTGGACAACTTGCACCTCGAAACGGCCTCGCTCAACAATTGGAAAAATGGGGTGGTGCGTGCCTTGCGCAAGTTCATCCTCGATGGCACGGAGCCTTCGCACAATACTTGTCCGGCGTGTAAAACCGAGGGCCTGGTGTATCAGGAGGGGTGTTTGCATTGTAAGAACTGCGGGCATTCGGAGTGTAATTGAAGGGGGACGGGTGGCAGAGCAAGCCGTTGCGTTTCAGCAATGGCTCGCCAAGGCCCCAAAAAGTGCCACAACCAACCCGATAATAAGCGAAGCGATCAGGAATAAATAGAAGGCCGAAATACCTACTCTTATTACAGCCGAGAGGTAGTCCATGGCAAATGACCAGTGCATCCTGCTCTTCAGTTTTTGCTGAATACTGCGGGTTATTGACAACAAATACAGATTATCCAGCAATCTGACGGCAAAAGGAGACCAGCCAACGAATTTTTCCAAAAACGTGAACGAGCGGGCGGGTTTTAAAATAATCGGTTCCCCATCGTTATTAAAGGTGGCCAAAACGGCGTATCTCAATTCATTGGGATAGGGAGGGAATGGTTTTGTTACAAACGGGGCCATCCCACGCGTAAACTGCTGGTATCCTTCTACATCGGTATAGGAATAATCGCGGCTCAAGGGAAGGAAAAACAGCAACTTAGAAGGGGCGGCCTTGGATAAGATTTGTTCAATCTCTCCCTGGGATTCTTTGGTTTTGGTCATCGGAATTACAATCATGCTGGCCTTTTGCATCAACTCAAGTATCCGGGTTTCCCTTTCATCTTCTGAAAGGTAAATCTTGGGGGCGTCCAGTGTTTGGAATATCTCATTCGGTTTTCCAATAGCTATGCTGTGGTGTGACCCCTCGAAAATTTTGATCAATTTCTGCTCCCAGATATTGGTCAGTTCACCCTCATTGTCCGTCGTGGTTGATTTTAAAAACAGGATAAAACCTTCACTTTCCTGCGCCAAAACATCCTCTCCAGATGGCGCTAGCATGGAACTACCATAATCCCATAGCCCTAGGATGGGTGAAAAAATCTTTAGTAGAACCCCAAAAATGATCATTGACAAAAATAAAGTGACATCGAAGCTCAAGGTGAGACTTGGGGAATCCGCTTATCACCACAAAGATCAATGGCCCCAAAATGAGCGCGAAGCTTATGCCGGAAATGATTTTCAGGGCAATGCCTAAGCGTTTGTTTTTGTAGGGCTGGTTGGTGGTTTTGTGTTGGGCGGCCAGGCGGTTTAAGTAGGCTTTGATCATCGGCAGCATTACGTTGACTAGGTAATAAGCGGTTGAGCGCAATCAAATGTAGGCGAGATTTTCATTTGGTGAAGAAGGAGCGGTGGCTACATCTTAGCGAGCGCTTATTTAACCTGGCTTATTCTTAATTCCGATCAATCTCAATAACCCGGGTCGGCTTACCGGTCCAGTTTTCAGGCATACACTGGTAAAAAACCTTGGAAGTGTTGCAAACCTGAAATTCATCCACTTCCAGGAACCCTTCCGTTTTTTTCAAGGTGAATTTGCGCAATTGCCCGCGAAGCTCCCATTCGCTCACGGTAAGCCGATCGGTGAATTCGTCTTCTATCGGCGTGATTATTCGGCCATTGTAAACCAAGAAATATTTCCCAATCTTAACCAGATTTCCTTCTGTAATGGCGAGCCGGCTATCAGTCTCCACTACTTGAAACAAACGCAGGTAGTCCTTGTGATGGATCACACTGTCTATCAAAGTTTTAACAGGGAAAATCGTCATGGTCGAGAAGGTCGTTTCGTACCCTTCAGCCAGGTCAAAGCCAAATCCGCCCATAATATACGCGGTGTCGTTTTCCATCGTAAAACAATGATTCACCCCTGCAAATTGGTCGTCCACAAAAGGCGGGAAATAGCTCAGCGGCAGCACATAAGTCTTCTTCGCTTGATAGTCTACCACAATCATGTCGCAGTTGTAAACACCATCCGATTCAGGTGCTTTGGTATCCAAAAATTTGCCGCCGACAATTACCCTAAAATGCCCTGCATTAAATGAGGCCTCGCCGACAATGGGTGGGACTGCGGTGCCAGGAAACTCATAAATAGTGGTGGAATCTGAGTAGCAGATGAATTGGCTATGAGCCGGATGGAGCATTACAACAAACAATAAAATAGATAGAAAGATGCGCATGTTTAGTTGGTATTGATGCAATTAACTAAAATTGAAGACCTCGTAGGTTTTCAAAACCTACGAGGTCTGGACAAAATTATGGAATTAAAACCAGCACATTTTCAGAAACAGACACCGGGCATTTGATTGAATTGGAAATCAGGCAATAACGATGTGCTTTTTCCGCAATTTTTAAGGCCGTGGCCTTGTCTTCGGAATTGGCCAGCGTAACGATGGGGTTGAGCATTACCCCCGTGAATGCATATTTCCCATCCACCAGCGCAACGGTCCCGCTGGCTTCGCACTCCAAGGATACGGGCTGCATTTTGAACTTGTCGCACAATGCCTGATAGGTATTGACATAGCAGCCCGCAATCGCCGCGAGGAAAAAAGTCTCTGGCGACCATACCCCGGCGATGCCGTTCGGAAACTCGGGAGGTGTAGCACATTCAATGGGGGTATCCACTTCCACGGCGGTTATTTTGCTGATCCGATTTTCGCCCTGAATGGCTTTCACGCGGTAATCGAATTGAACTTCTTTGTTGTCCATGATGATGGTTGTTTTTGATAATTTTTACAAAGGTGTTCTGGAAAAACACCGCAGTAGATGACGGCTGTCAGCGTGCATGGAGATGGTGGTCAGTTCTACAAACCTCGTAGGTTTTTAAAAACCTGCGAGGTTTGAAACATACCGCTTCAAAAGCGACCAGTACGCCAAGGCAGATTTTGAAAGGTTTTCGTCAGGGTGTTGTCGCAGTGAAAGCAGCGCCACTTTCAATCGCACATTGGCGCGGTAGGCTTTGAAATAGGTGAAAAGCAGGGTATCCTCAGAGTTTTCAAAACAGGCCCAATGGCGCGTGTAATTTTCAAGAAAGTAGTCGGCAAGGTCTTTTCTGCCATAAAACTCCAAATCCATGCACAGAAAAGCGAGTTCGTTTAGAACATCTAAGCGTCGGAAGTGCGCATTGAACTCTAAACAGTCGAACACCACAGGTGTTTCGTTTTGTGGCAAGAAGATGTTGCGGGAGTGCAAGTCGCCATGACCTTCAATCCAAAAGCCGCTGCGGATGCGTGCTCCTGAACGCGATTTGTGTTTGTCCAGAAATTCCGGAACCGTCACCGCCCATTGGCGCAGCAAACCTGCATCTGGCACCTGAAGTGCAGCCAAATCGGCTTCCAAAGCAAACAAGTCTGCAAAATCGTGGGCATCTTCCGATGGATGGTAGGGTAGGGCAGTGTCTAGTCGGTTTTGAAGATGGAATTTGGCGAGTAAAGCAGCCAAATGTTCCATATCAACGGTGTCAACTGCTCCTGCCAACAACAATTTGTCCATCTCTCTGGAATTGTCCATTCGGTGCATTTGCAGTGCGTAGTCCATTGCGAGAGATTGCTCATCGCCTATGCCCGCTGTGCCCACGGGCAACACACGAAGATACATCTGTGGGGCGAGGCGGCAATTGAGGCGCAGCTCTTCTTCGCAAAAATGCCGGCGCAATTCCAATGTGCTGAAATCGAGGAAATCAAAACGGACAGGCTTTTTTATTTTAAACGCAAACTCATCCGTCAGAATGACCCAGGAAATGTGGGTTTCGACCAGCGAAACATCAGATTTTATACCCGGAAACAAGCCTTCCGACATGACACGATGGATATCTTCGGCTGTCATGGGTTGATATATTGCTGGATAATTAAAGCGGCTGACAAAGGTGTTTCTGTATCCGTGTTGACTATAAGCCGATCCACAGGCAGTGGCTCGAATTGGTCCCGGATTTTCTCGTACACCTGAAAATCAGCCTCGCTGTCGGGGCGGGGTTTGCTCAGGCGTTCCCGCAATGTATTTTCTCCGGCTTGTACCTCCACCCAATGCAGCGGCACCTTGCATTCGGCAGCCAGTGCTCGAAACGGGGCACGGATTTTTTCTTTGTAAAACGTGCTGTCCACCACCACCGTCTCGCCGCACAACAAGGCTTCACGAGTGCGTTGAAACAAGGTAGAATACACTTTTTCCTTGTCTTCTGGACTGTAATGCCCCATCAGGCCCAACTCGTGGCGCATGGTGTCGCTGTTCAGGTGCGTGGCCCCGCTGATGGTAGCAAAGGCCCGTGCAATAGTTGTTTTACCCGTGCCGGGTAGTCCGCAGATGAGGAGAAGCATGGTTTGCGATTTACGATTTACGATTTACGATTTTGGATTTACGATTTACGATTTTGGATTTTGGATTTACGATTTTGGATTTACGATTAATTTGATCCGAAAAAGGGTTGATTTA
>Ga0163148_10002917_pt1 | contig 19676 bp, 17 predicted proteins | sample OliLakLV19MP7P2_FD_148606 | JGI IMG/M metagenome (GOLD analysis project Ga0163148, IMG submission 148606) | Freshwater microbial mat bacterial communities from Lake Vanda, McMurdo Dry Valleys, Antarctica- Oligotrophic Lake LV.19.MP7.P2 | ecosystem: Environmental > Aquatic > Freshwater > Lake >...
TTCCTAAGCATGGCATTGAAAGCGTGGATTTCGATACCGGCAATGCAGCGGCATTCGTCTTTAGAAACGCTACGACCAGAAAGGAAATTACTCCTCCAAACAACCTTGTCCATCTCGGCGATTTTATGGATGAGGGAACCTTGTTACTAGTATTCTCGTCCGAGCATGCGGAGAAAGAACTGCCAGTAGTACTAGTAGCAAAGGTAGAAGTACCGGCAGGCGCCAGCCGAAATCGTACAAACACAGGTGGATGCAGTCTTCGGCGGCGAACATCCACATCCACACCCACACCTGGCTGGTATGAGTGGGCCACTGAGCTAGACAACAGAAGCAGCCATATCTGCTGCTGTATCCTGACACCTTGCTGGTGGTGACAGTGCTTTTTTACCCGTATCCGCATAGCCAACAACAGCACCGAAGGAGGTGATCAAAGTAGTTAGATCCACTTTAAAAAATTATGCTTTAGCCACTTGTTTCTGCTGTATTATGATGAAGCCATCGTTTGTATGTCGGCTCCACATCTTCGCGTAATGCCACATCAACATGTTCATGTGTCACGATCCAACTGACGCACATTCTCGGCGTCAAACATGGTACAACATCAACACAGCGGTGAATAGGTTGCACAGTTATTCCTCACCTTTTGGGTGTGGTACTGCATCTGCTGTAAATGTACTATTGCTGGTACCGGTAACTACTTGTGTTGGATTACTGGATGCAACTAGTAAGTAGTCTAACCGTAATGCATAGTTGAAAGCCTGCTCAGAGCCATGTGCTTGTAAAATTTGATGTAGTACCATAGCAACTACGCTGTGCTACTACTACTACTAGCTAGACTATTAGATGGAGAGGGAGACACAGTAGTAGTAAATCGATTTATTGAATTACAGTAATGGTCGCGTGCACAAGGATTTGTTTTCCTACTGTTATTGAGCACTGATTTGCACTGTTGTGAATTGCATGCTGTGGTTTGGAGCGTGAATTTCCATTTGAAGACTTCTCTTTGATTTTCGGAAAGCGGTGGATGGTTGTTCAGGCTTCGTCTTCATCTTTTTTTTTCATGGCCACCAAGACTTTGAAAATGTCCTCACTGTTTTTGGAACCCCGCAAGTCACTAGCAGATAGTCGATTCACAAAAGGGACAAGACGATAACCCCTATGAGTCATATTCAGCCACTCCACAATTCCACGCTTGGCGCCTTCCAATGAATTGTCCCCTCTTTCGATTGCAGCCTCCCATCGTTTGTGTGCAGCTTGTGTGGCCATGGCATCTTGCTGACAGACTTTTAGACGTTTCTCCATTGATTTCTCGGCTGCCACAGGATCCTTGGTGCCCGCTGCAAAACGAATTTTTGGACTCGTAGGACTAGACGACGACGCCAACTCTGCCAATGTTTCGTCGAAGTCAATGAGTTCGAGGCACACGCCACTGGTCATTTCCAATTTCACGAGATTCAAATCCCGTTTGCCTAGGACGGAGTTGTGGCAAGGAGGAATGGCCGGTGCCCTTTTGAGAACACTACGGAGAGGGACAAGAACGCGATCAACATCAGCAAGAGGAGGACTAAGAGGAGCAAAAGGAACCCTTTCACGACGGGCGAGAGGAGCAACAAGAGGACGGCTAGGTCCCTGTCCCTGTTTGCTGTCGACGTTTTTGCTTTTGCGATCGCGATTCGCACGAGGGACGGAACTCTTCTTGAGCTGGGAATTGTTGACGGAACTCTTCTTGGGCTGGGAATTGTTGACTCGTGGTTCGTTTTCCTTGTCCTTTTCATCGAAGCTGCTGTCGGAAAAACATGTCTTTTGTGGCTTCGGACCAAACAGTGGAGTGGGATACTTCATGGAAAATGAACCGTCGCTTCGCAAAGTCATGTGTTCGGGATGGTGATGAATGATGCTTCTTGTGGTCAGGCTTCTGGCGCTGTGTTTGGTGGACGACGAGTCGTTCGAAGGGTTCTTTTTATTGCTGCATTCTACGCCCATACGATCGTCGCTGTCCCCACTGAATTCGCACATGGTTGGGATGCTGGAGCAGAGCCCAGTCCCAGTCGACGACGCCTTTGGCTTCACTGACAACTTGGTTGATGGCTTTCTGAAAAAAAATCCATCCTTGTCCCACAGGTGAACTAGTTCTTGTTGGCATCTGGTAAGCGAGAATTTCTTCTCTTCCTCCTCTTCCTCCGGTGGTGGTGCTTTGGTAGACGGTTCCATGGTGTAGCTAGAAGCTTGTAGCACGTCGTAGTAGCCGTAAGGACAACACGAAGAAGCAACCTTGCGTTGTTTGGTTTGGTCGGAGGAATAAGTGCGAGAAGATTGTATTGTTGTTGTTGTTGTTGTTGCTGTTTTTATAGTGATCGCTCTGCATGCAGCTCAGAGCCTATGTGCGTGTATAATGTATTGACGTCAATATGGCTTCTCTGCTTACGTTCGAAAGAATTCTAATAACGCTAATGTTCTCCTCCTCGTTCACAGATACATTTATATGTGTTTTTCTTATATGCTTTTGGGGAGTGTTCCGCTAGAGATTTTTAAGAATGAACGACTGAATAAATCCAATCGGGATTCTCACTCACAATTTGAATGAAATCCGGTCCTCCAGATATCTGAAAATCGTTGGGCGTGATGGACAAAGCGAGAAGCCAGCGTTGTTATGGTAGCATACTAGTACTAGTACATATTAGTAATTCTTCTCTAATTCTAGTAGCAAACTAGCTAGCAAGAACAGCAGCTGGTACGACGTAGCTAGCTAGTAGTTGAGACCTTTTGTCTGCCTGTCGAAGTGAACCAGTACTGTAGTGAGCCAGTACACACACTAGTAGAAATCACACCCAACGAAAAACGCCCAATCATGAGAAACCACGGGGGAATGAAAGGTAGCTAGACGGCGACCAAGAAGTCATTGAGAGATCCAACTGATGGATACCTTTTATTACCAGCTAAGATTATGTTGATAGAAGCAAATGTAGTACCTGGTACATGTTGTTGTTGGGATCATTTCAACGACCACGAGTAGTAGCTACTAGCTAGTAACTAGCTAGCGAGATATTTGACAAAGTTGACGCAACACAGAAAACAAACGTACAATAAGCAACGTGTAAGCAAGTGGACCAGTATACAACAGATAGAAGCAGTCAGCTACCAGTACTCTCTTCAACGCCTCTAAAAACAAACATATAGTCTATAAAGTTACAAACGGCTGAGTCACATTCAACGAGCCCAGCCAGTAATCCTCTCTCAATTCGACAGCCATGTCTTCGTCAAAGAAGGAAGACGAGATGTCGGAATCCTCGCATGCTAGGACCAGTAAACGAGTCTCTCGAAGTGAAGGACTTTCCGCCTCTTTTCATGATACCAGCAAGAAGAGAGGTGGCAGTAGCAGTCCTTCACCATCGAGAAAAACAGCCACAAGTCTCAGTCCTGTTCGTAAGAGTGCCATACGACGCCATGGTACTTATGCGGGTCCCGATCATGCAGCTGGCGGTGGTCCACCCAAGATTTCTCCCTTTTTGACAGGCAAGAAGCACCATGCCAAGAAACGAGTTGGTGTCGCCTCAAAACCACAAATTGCTTCAGCCGAGGATCAAGCTGTATCAACTACGTGTACCAGTGTTCCGACATCGACAGCTGCCATGGGAAAAATCTACGACGAAGAGGATGATATAGCTCCCTTGCCCTTTACCACGTTTCAGCGAGCACCAACATCTGGATATGTTGATAATCAACGCCACAGCAGAGGCAGTGGTAGTGGAAGTAGCAGTGGCGGTGGTGCCATGAGACGCTTGTCCAATATGATTGTCAATTTTACGACTGGTAATCGGAATGACAGTCATAACGTCAGTCAACTCAGCCTGGACCCTGAACTGAACGAACAAACAACTGAGAAGAAAAACTTGGGGTCCACCACATTAGCCGAGCGTGGCGATATGTTCCAAGTGGATCAAAGTGTCAATCTCATGGATGCTCGTGCTGGACATTATGCAAGTACTGGAAGCAATAGTACAGGTGCCACTGCTGCTGGTGGCGCTAGAAGTGGGCGACTGAGACGAAATCGGTCCAAACAGACCCGGCCCTCTATAATGGAAGCCATGTTTGGACGTCAGTCCATGGTGGATGTAGTGCTGGGAGTAAGTATTTCTGTATCGTTGTTTGGCTACGTACCGGCATCGGTATTGTGTGACGATGGGCAGTATCATGAAATCAGTGGCACTTATCCGATTTCAATACAGGTGTTCTCACCCAATGCCACTCTATTATTTCTACAACTATTATATGAAGCCGGACCCCACAAAGAGACAGGCATCGCAAAAACAATTCACCACCAAAAGTGCTCCTTATGAAGGCTTTTGTGACGCATTGGGCTTTTATGGTAGTTTGATTTGTAGTGGTCCCTTTTTATTGTTTATTGCCTTGATTGTTACAGTGGCTATAATATTGCCCATCCTTACTACAGCTGAAAACCGAGACATGACTGCCACTGCCACACGTCTTGCAGCTCTCAACACTACCATGGAACCTACTGTCATACCAACAATGACTGTAGCACCAAGCCACTCACCTTCTATCCGAGGCAGCAATCCTCCAACTCTATCACCCACAACGCCACCATTGTCGGAAAGCCAAGGGTTGGCTACAAGAACCACCGTGAACAGCAACAGCATCCATCATCATCATCATACACAAAAGAATCAAACCCAAATCGTTCCATCCAAAATCTTTGTTCTCTCCGTTGGCAGTGGACCCAAAATACCTGACAGTAGTAGCGCTGGTCCAGAAACATAAGGATCCCACATTGTAAAGTAAACAAATAGAGTGACTTCCTTTTAGCTATCTGTGTAGTTGGCCGACAGTATTTAGTTGAGGGAGTGGAGGATTGGGTTGGATGACAGAACATCCTGTCTTGGTTCTTTGTTTATTAATTGAGCCATAGTGCTACCTTTTTCGCAATACGATTCAGTACAGAAATGTTTAACTCGTAACCTTACCATCACGCTACCAGTATGCCTTCGATCCTGATCCATCAAGATGTACATTATTATGGCTCCTTCTCATATGTGGTACCGCGCATCACAGGGAACACACTTCGCCAACAACAACATAAACTGAACTATCTATCTACTTGAACTATCTATCTATTAGTACGTCCAAGCAAGAGACGACAACAAACTATTCTACTGCTAGTAGCTGTCCAAAAGGCTACTTACTATTTTGCTACTCGTGCGACCATAGTGGAAACATCCACAATCGTCGTTATCCATCCTCATCGGCATTGTCATTGTCATTGTCATTGTCTACTATGTCCCAGGACAACTCTGAAACCCGCCAGCAAATGGATCTAGAGGATTTCAACGACGAGAAAAGTTATATTTCTTTGGATTCATTTGAAAAACAAATTATCCGGTATGGTGACTTGCCGGATGATGACGCGCCGGACAGAAATACGGGTGGTGGTTCCGCTGATGACTCCTCCGCCAATTCCGCCAACTCCGCCAACTCCAGCGAGTCCTTGGCTGATCTTAAAACAAAGTCCTGGCAAATTTGGGGCAAGACTTTCGAAGGCACTGAAAAGGAAGCCAACAAAATAGTCGGAAAATATTATGACAGGCTTTGTGCTGTTGGCATGGATGTTCAATTTTTTGACGAGATGACGGCGGCGGAAAATAGTTCTTCACCCACGACTCACTCTATGGTTGCACAATTGGCTGGTAACAACGACAGCAACGGCAACCGCAACAAGGACCAAGATGGCTCCAAGGAAGACAAAAAACTTCCTGGTCGCAACCAAGGCGAAGACGAAGCCGAAGCCGAACCTCCTCTAGTTCAATTTCTCCGGACTCTTCGTCTCCAATCCGACAACTGGCTACTTGCTATGGAACGAACGGGGGAAATGACCGCAGGTGAGATTGCCCAAGCCAGAGTCATTTTGGACAGCACGCAAGAGCATGCCGCCTCCCTTCTAGATGGTGACCACCGCGTGACGGGATCTTCCGCCCAGAAGGGCGACACTCTTGTTGGGTTTCTCCAGGACATTCACGAGAAATCCAAGCAGCTGCTCCAAAGTGACCACCGCTTGACTGGAACCGTTCCCGCGGTTGCTGCTGCTGCTGCCACTGCCACTGCTACTGCTACTGCGACTCTTCAGAATCGTGGTTCTTCCAAAAGGGAAGCCTCGACGGACGACACATTTCCCTTTGCCCATTCCAAGAATGGAATCAAGAAAAGGAAGACTGGTAAAACACGCAAGAACGACGGCATTATTACAATGGGAGGCGACGAATTCAGCAACTATTTCAAAGAGGCCGGGGATGCGGGCGAGTACGACTACAAACGCCAACCCGACAAGAAGAAAAAGAAGAAAGAGAAGACTCACAAAAGCAAGAAATAAGCATGGCATGACCTTTCCACCATCTACGGCACATCTTTCTATTTCTTTTGTCAAGCAATAACGACAACAGCAACGAAAGAAACAAACAAACATACAAAAAGTATATCTCAACCTTTCGATTCCATTCCATTCATAGACACATCGGGTAAAAATAAATGATGACGACGACCCGAGAAACCCAGCACTAAAGTGTCAATCTATAGCATCGAATTGTATTCATTTTTCGTAGTGCTTGTGCTTTCTATTGTACTGTCGCCAGCCTGTAGTACAATTGCTTTCAAAATAGTAAGATTTCATAAAGTGATTTATGTAGATGACGTTTCAAAGTAGTTAGAGCCAAGGACGAACACGCAATTCTAGTTCCATTCTCTGCTGCTGCAAGGATTGTAGTATTTCTTCGTAACTCATGGGGGGATTGATGATAGGTTGCAGCGTTGGTTGCTGCTGTTGCTGCTGCTGGCGTTGTACAAGTTGGAACGGCTTCATATGACCAACGGTAGTAGTAGATGAGGAAGGGGGAGGATGCCCCGACATCAATTGGAAGAGCTTCTGCTCTTGTCCGTGCAGCATAAGCTGGCCGGACTTGTTCTTGAGATAGGATGTGGCAATCAAGGAAGGCCCTTGGGGTTGGATCTTGGACGAAGAAAAAGCCAAGGATGGCAGCTTCTGATTGAGAGTGCCTTCCTTTGGAGACTTAATGGAAGAGGGTACATTTGACTGTTTTGCCACTCCAGCCAGGTTGGTAGGAAGTGTAATTTGTACCAGCTTGATCTTCATGGGGTGCCAAGTCTTGAGGATGGTTTTTCGTTGGACACGAATGCAGCTGGACAAGTCTCGTGGCTCTTGAGTTACCGTGTGGCTCTCCATAACCGAATGTAAAGCCTTGGTAGCGGATGGCTCGCCTTCTTCCAGCTCGACCAACACCCCTGGTGCCACAGGGTTGCCAGTGCCAATGGAAACCAGAACAACTTGCATAATGCCTGCATTCTTGGCCGCTTGGAGTCCATGTCTCCACCATTGGCCGCCCGTATCGGCGTCCATATCGCCGGTGGAGGACGAGGTAGCCAAGAAGACAAGATCGAATTTGCCACGACGCATGGTCTGGCTCAAACCGCATTTATCCCAGAGATCGACTTCCAGAACGCCTTGAACGCAACCCTGAAAAGAATCTGGATCGGCAACACCCACCACAATGGTGACGCCTCCTCCTCCTCCTCCCTTTTGCTGAGATATCAAGGAGGATACCGTCTGTTTGCAGACCTCATTGCCATCACCCACGACGAGTACTCTTCTGATAGAGCGAGTGGAATGATTATTAGTATTTGGTGTTGTAGAGGACGCCATTGTTTTATTTTTTTATAAGATTTGGACCTGTGGCGTTTTCAACGCTTGCTTGTAGTGACTGCTCCTAAAGATAACTACAGTACAGATAAAAGCGGTTGAGAAACATTGTGAGATTGTTCTTCAAAGGACCGGAATACACTCAGTTAGTTGCTACAGCGTTGGTACCAGCGCTACTAGCTAGCTAGCTAGTAGTACGTCCTGTCTACTAGTGATTCTACTACTAGCTAGTACTCATCAGCAGGGAAAAACACCGATGGAGCTTCGCCGAGACCTTTAGAAGCAAGCAGTTGTAGTAGGTACAAAATTGCAATGTCCTCGCCGCAGGTAAATGCCTGAACTAGCTACTAGTAGCTAGTAGTAATTAGTTTAGTAAGTACCACGCCGACGCGAAGGGTCTTCAATGAATGATCTTTGAGAAAGGATGCCAGTCATATTTATCTCACATGAGACAATAAAGGTTCCGGATATGTTAATATGTTCTCATGGAACATAATTTGTCGTGCCCCGACGTAATTCGTCACTCTAGGTAGGTCTGGAAGCATGAATAGAATCGCGATATTGAAGGCTTGAATTTGCAATGTAAAAAGGTTGTCCTGCATCTCGGAATCATATGCGATGGTCATTTTGAGAAGCATTCCAGAGCACTCACCCTTGCATCGAGAATCGTCGCCGATATCCATTACTAATTGTACTGGTTCTTCACCGATCTTGGAATGAAAAAAAGGGAGCCACGAAGAATAAACATGGACATTCGCTTTCATCTTCGATGTCACATACTACTGTAGAAGTACTTCTTATGGGAACCTACTTCGCCGCGCTCTTACTAACCTGTGTCCAGAAGCAGGAATAGAATAGCGATGAGAAGGCTTGACGGCCGGCGCAAGCATGTAAAACGGTTGAACTGAAATACAGGAATTAGTGCTCCTCCTCCGAATCGAATGCGTAAACATTCTGGCCATTGGATAGTAAGATAAGAATACTACTACTAGTAGTTCGGGAGGACCAGGACTTGAGTAAGACCCGGAAGATTCAACTACTGTAAATTCTGTATTGCGAGGATGCAAGTGTTTTCAGGCTTTTAATTCGGTGTTGCACTTTCTTACCTGATGCCAGAATTGGCGCTTGGAATTGGATGAAGCAGCTCATTAGTAATAATTCCCTTTCTTAGGAACTGGGGGCAAAACTGTCATCCGAGCAGTCTTGTAACTCTTGTTGACTGTTCCCACCTGGGACTGTTAAACACTGTGTACCAGTGAGACACCGGTCTTCATTCTTTCTCGATCATGTTTTCGTATAATTGGATATTACAAGTACGTCAGATGCGACTGAAGAAGATGAAGTTGTGATCATTATTATTAACATAAGTACCGAACGGTTAGAGCGATAGATACCATCTGTTACGGTGCGACTTAAGAGAAAGTACAGTACTTACAAACCATCTGTCATGACGAAGTCGTGATGGGACTCGTGCGTTTATACAGTGTTTGTACACATATTGAAGATGTGCCCGGCTCTCTCTAGTAGTTACGACAACAGTAGTACAATTGTAGTAGGGTTTATAACGTAAGTGGAGGTTCCCGCGACCGCTACTCAGAAGAGCGTACTTCTGGTACTGAGGAGGTCGCAGCCAGTTCGTCGTGTTAAGTTGACTTGGGCCATCTCTGTCCTCGTCCTTTACTTTTATTTTCCATCTCCCTCAAATTGCACCACCACCATGACGAAATTGCGCAACCATGGCGATGGAAAATAAGCGTCGACAGCATGCCGTATAACAACAGTATATAGAAAATGTGACACCTTCTCCCTTATCAACAGCACACAGCGTGTGCAATTATGGGATATTTATTTAGTGATAGCTTGGAAGAGGGGCTCGAAATCTATTGCTTTTTTTTTGCTGCATGCATGCACGGTGTTGACTGCAACTGAATCTAAAGCTAGCTAGTTCCAGGGCTAAGTAACTAATGTGCAGATACAGCATGTTAGACTGGCAGGGATGAATTGGCGGCACTAGCTAGTTAGGCATCTCACTACATGAATACCTGCCTAGATAGCCTGCAAAAGACAGGCTGCAACATGCTTGGCTTACCGTGATTTTTTTCCCAACTTTTTCTCCCGACGAATCAACCACTTGTCCGGGTGGTCTTGGTGTGGGGGAGTTTAAGGTTGAGGGTTAACCGGCAAAAGCGCGACAACAGCAAATATTTTATCCAACAACAAGAATAAGAGACAGCAAATTCAACAACAAGAATACGACAAGGAGGACGACAAGGACAAGGACGAGGACGACTCCAACGAAACTGCTGTTACGATTACAACCACTGCTACTACTACTACTCCTACTACCACGACAACAACAAGAACATGGTAGGTGTTCTTGTTGGTTATTACTGTTTTGTTTTTGTTTGTTGTTCGGGTCATGTCTCTCCACATGCAACCACCACCAATGCCGCCAAGCGGAGGGCGAAGCCACCTCCGGTGTCTACATTCTACAAGTCGTAAAATATGGACGACATTTGCGGCCATGGTAAGTGTTTACAATTCCTTCATTGTTATTAATTCTGTTTGTGTATTATTTTCATTTATTTTTTTCATTTATTTTCATTTATTTATTCGTCCAGCCCATTGAACTAAATTGAACTACTATAACGGACTCCGATTCGTATTTTCCTGCTACTCTTTCCTCTGGATGTTATTCGGATTTTACTGCTACTCGTTCCTCTTGATCTTAACCCGTTGTCATTCAAGTCTTTGGAACAGCTCTCTGGATCCTGCTTTATTCGGGTTTGTCCGACTCGGACGGCGGCGACGGTGACGACATGATCTCTCATTCTGTTTTCTGCTATTTTTTCCTTCCTTCTTACCTCCAACTGTTAAGAATTTGGACGAAACTCCCAAGACTGTCTTCATTCGTTACACTGAGGATGGAAGGGTTTTCCGTGATAACATTCTTCCGGACCACAAGGAGCTGTTTGTCAACCCTGAAGGTGAATGGGCAGGCAAGGAAGATGATGAGCGCCTAAAGGAGTTTGTGCGGCGAGTGGACCAACTTTCAAGTTGGTCCCACGACTCAGCTACCCCAGAGATGAAGTTGGCGTATTGCACATTGATCCAGAAGAGACTTGATATGATGTATAAGGTCTCTACCCCTAACCCTGGCAAAAATGACAGGTACAAGCTGGTGACTACGAAGTGCTGGAATTTGTTGCGCACCCAAACCTTCAAGGGTATGGCTGCATGCGCCCTGCATCTCTTCTTCCCTGGTCGCTTCGCCACTGGGATGCCAGGGCCATTGGATGCATATGCAGGCTCGACAAATGCCATATTCCATGTACTTTTGAGACGTGCATTGAAGCACTGCTTGAGGTTGGAGTCCACTGATGAGGAATTGATCAGTGGTGTGGATAGGCTCACTCACTCGGAAATGACTCCAGAAAAGCTCACTCCAGACGAGCCTGATCTGGCCTTGGAGGAAATCAAGCGACATTTGATTAGCTATTATTTGAAGGATCATGAAGATGCGGCCACCAAGGCCCTTATTCCAAATGTGAAGGATCTTACACCGGCCCAGCTCCGTTTGGAAGTGGCCGACATTATCGCATGCTTGCAACTTTTGCAAAACCCATCTCGTCAACGAAGCGCCTCAACGACATCAGGCACAGCATCTACCTCTACTTCACGCACAGCATCTACGTCTACGTCAAACGCAGCAGCGTCTACGTCTCGCCGCGCCCAACAAAACACCGCAGCGACGTCTACGTCTTCATCCACATCACAAGCAGCATCTACGTCTCGCCGCCCCCAACAAAAAACCTCAGCGACATCAAGCACGCAATCTCGAAGCCCTCAACAAAGCTCCAATCACCGTCAAAAACGCACAGCTGGTGGCGCCACAGCTGTCGCCACATCCAGCTCCCGTAAACAAAATGCTACGAGCCTCCCCTGCGAACAAGATGATGACGCGGATGATGACTCTTCCTACTCCTCGGCTTGGAGGCGGTCTCTTAGGGAATTGTATTTATCACGCTCCCGCGAAGAGACGAAGCGAAATAACCTGCACGAGAATGCTAGAAAAGCGCGTAGCATGGCGGAGCAAGCTTGTAAGGAATCTGAAGAGACCCATTGGAAAAATCAGGAAGCTTCCGTGAAATCTTCCCGCGCTGCGGAGGAGGCTGACCGGCAGGTGGCGCTAGCAAAGCAACAGCTTCAGAAAGCTCAACAAGCTAGTAGGCAAGCTCACGAAGTTGATGATCGCGATAGAGAAGCTTGCAGAAAAAGTAATCTCGCAAACCAGGTAAATCGCAATGCGAGGTACCTTTTTGACGACGACTTTCATTCTACTGCTCGCGGCGTGGAGGAAGCGGAACGAGAAACACTGAGTGCGGTACAAGCTGAGCATGTCCGATATCTCCAGGAGAGTAGAGATGAAAATTTGCGGCGTCTTGTTCCTTTTGTGCAAGATCTCTCTGTTGAAGATCGCTTCGAAGATGAGGATAGATTGGTGCAGTTGTTGATTCGGAAATGGATTGTGGAGCAGAACAAAGAGCATGTGATAGTGCTTATTCGCAATGGTGAAGGGGCAACTGTGTATCGGGCGACCGATTGGCGTGACGAAGATGAATGCGAGTTCACTTTGCTTGCAGAAAATTTGTGTGTGTTCCCGGATAAACCTTTGCTTGGTGAGGTGACAATCCTCCCATTCTTTTGGCTGGCCGATCTGGGGGATTTGCATTTCCTCTCGGACAATGATGATGAGAATCATGAGTTTCTTAACAGTCTCTAGCTAACTGTCAGGGTAACATGCCGAGCGGAGTGAGTCTGGGCAACTGGCGCCTGTGCTTTGCCATGCATCCGGGTCGTGAGCGGACCCTTTGATGAACTGATCATGAGCCCAACGGAGCGGAGTAAAATTTCTCGGCGATGGCTTCTACTCTGTGACAATCTCTTTGTAATCTAGCCAGTAATGCGTTTGGCTATTTCTGAGCTTGTCCTTTTTATATAATTGTGATCAAATTTAGACAACGATGAAATAGAGCAAACATTGGCAAAATTATTTTAGCTTCAACGTCGACGTCAAGGACACGCTGTTCTAACATAGCTAGACCCTCAAAAATAGCCGCAAAATTACGATACATTAATAACCTCTTGGTAAAAATTTAATGGAGTTCGTACGACTTTTGGGTTGATTGTAAATTATTATTTCGGCATAACAAAGGCTCCGCGACATCCAGAGGAGGAGAATAAGGTTGGGTTGTCACTAGGGGCTGTCATGGCATCCAAAGTAACCATTTCCGCATTCGTCAATTTCCAATCAAAGGAAGCAGCTCTTGCCTGTAGATTGCTCCCACATTGATCTGGTCCATTGGAAGTACACATTCCCTGCCCCAATCCAAAGTTTGTGCTTGGTCTTACGGATACAGCAGCGCCTGTTTGTAGCACCCATCGCAGGGCAACTTGTTCTGGCGATTTTGTAGGTGCGTGGGCTTTTCCAATGTTCTGCAAGATAGGACTAGAGAGTAGTTCTGCATTGGGTCCTGGCTCTCCCACAGCGCCATAAGCAAAGGTTCGAATGCCCTTGGATTCTCCAAAGGATCGCAGACCCTGTGGATCCTGTCCCATTCCGACATGAAGCCTAACCACAAAGAAAGATTGCAACATAGGAGTTAGTTAAAGTAAAGGTGTGACGATCAGTTACAGCACATTGTGGACGCACATGAAATAATGAACAGCAGGTTTGATTTTGGCAGTATCCAGTAAGCACTGGAGAGATCCCTGACAGAAATTAATGACGCCAATGGACCGGGTATGTCCAGCTTTGAGGGCCTCTTCCAACACCGCCCACTGAGCTTGCATAACAGCACAGTCGGGACTGTCCCGTAGCATAAGCATATCGACTTGAGACAATTCCAATGCTGCCAAATCTTCGGCAATTTGTTGTCGTGTCCGCTGAGCCGCATCCTCGGGCGATGTTCCTGGAGGAGCTTTACGAATTTTGGTAGTCAAAAAGAGGGACTTTCTAGCTGTTGGATTGTTTTTCAAATACAAGGCTACACCGTCTCTCTCCTTTCCAGGATGAAAATCCACATGAGTAATTCCAGATTCCATTGCGTAACCCATAGCTCGCTCACTGTCTTCCACCGACATGCCGACCGTGTTGAGAGCCAAAGTCGGCATTCGAACTGAGGTTATAGTGCCACTGCCGGCTTTCAGGGTCCATGAGGGCATCATGGATGCCGCCTATGTTAATCCACCCAGTATTTGGAAAGGAGGATGAGCAAGTGGCAAAAGGGGTCGTGATTTGCTTGCGTGTATCGCAGGGAGATTTACCTCAACACTTGGTGGTGGTGGCGCTAGTACCGTCATGGTGGACCACGCAGCACAAGCAGGGCTAAATACCACGCTGGAAATCCACGATCGACGGTCCAACGATGCTAGTACTTCTTTTCGTCGGCTCTCGCCATTTGTTTCGCCGCGAGTCAAATACAATCCCGTGGTGCTACTAGTAGGTGGTCTTTGGGCTGGCCGTTGTAGGGAAAGACAGTCCGTCTTGTCCAGAAAAGTGACAACCACAAGTGCCACTACTAGATGAGCAGAGGACACCATTGTCAACCGTCTTGAAAGAATCATCGATTGTGTCTTCACCTTGAGCTGTGTGGAAAACTGTAGCTATTGTATTTTCTTCCCCTTTCGATTGCTGCTGGTATCCTGTACTAGCTAGCTAGTACGCACCGTGCTATGATGTTCTTGTAGTCCTATTTTGGTTTCTTGTCGGCTGGTAATAACACTACTGCAATTGTATTGATGCTGCAGATAGATTGCGCTGAGAATCTTTGTTGACATCACTTCGTACGTCATAGATCAAATAGAGCATGTGTGCGAATTATGGAATGTTGGTCAAACCTTTGTACGTTGACATAGACCGTCGGAGCTGTCTGTCACCGTACGTTTACTTTTCTTTAGTTGTTCGCGGCAAAAATTCACCAACCAATCCTACTTGGGCTATTGTAAACAAAGCGAAGGCTAGTACCGTTAATCTTCAATACTCCAAGAGTCAGTAAGTTTTGCTCCATGACTTAGAGGATTGTAATTCTTGTAAACTGCACGTTTCAAATTTTGTTGATTCGTGTCAAAGGAGAGCAAGCATTTTTGGCTACCCAGACCAACCGTACCAATAGAGCTTACATTACCAGATAGTTGATTTTGGAATCACGTTTAGCGTGCTCATTTTTTACCTTTTTATCCTATGCCCCCGAACCTCCACTATTTGGCTTCTGTACCTACAGATGACTGTTTAATATGACGACCTCAAGCAATTCGATGCTGCCGATATTCCGAAGAGGAAAACCAGCCCAATCTCCTCCTACTACTTCCACTACTACAACGCTATTTGGTGGCAAGAAGATCTCCCTCCTCGCGACACTGCTACTTGTCTCGTTCTGGTGTTTTCGTGACAAAAACATTTTCGGGATCATTTATAGAAGACGTCTATCGACCACGAATAACGCCACCAGCTGCCCTGTAAAGGAATGGAGCTATCCAGATTGTCGTTCCTATATCAAAAGTCGAAGCTCTTTGCCTCCCAACACACCACAAAAATGGACAGAATTGCGAACAAAATATAAAGCCGTGGTTGGAGTGGAGCATTCCTCTTTGGCGTCCACAGAAGACGACAGCCATGAGGGATTCTACATTCCAGTACAAGCTAGAAATATTCCAGACAAAGGCCGTGGTCTCTTTGTGCAGGAATTCGTTCCGAAAGGTACCCAGATTTGGGATAACCGATACGTTGGGCGATTTCCCAATGAATGCACCGCAAAAACGTTCTTTTCATCCCTGTCAAACGATGACGCCTGTGAGGCTGTGCACTTTTTGTACGTCAATGACTATTATGGGGATGGGTACCAACTGCAGGTTGCCCTGGATGCCCATGCCTATACCAATGAAGCCAGTAAGTAGCTTACGTCCTTGACCAAAAAATATTGTATGCACTTTCAATTTGCGTCCGGATGCTAACAGAGTTCTATTCCTTTTTTAGATAAACCGCAAGATCGAAATACTGAGGTTGTTAGTAAAGAAACAGGGTCCTTTGGCTATTATGCCATTAAAGACATTCCGGCTGGAAGTGAAATTTTGATTGAATATGATACCTACAAACTTGATGCTCCCAATAAGGGGCTACATGTTGGACCTTTCTCACTGCTGTGGTACGAACGACTTGTCATCGAAAGCCAGGGTCTATGGTCCTGGATGAGTATGTACTAAGCACAACAAGCTGCTGAGTACGTTGGCACACATTGTAGTAGATCGTAATAATTTATTTTATTTTCAAATATAATAGAACTATCACAGCGTGTTAGACTAAAGTAATAATTCGAATTCCAGCAGGTCGGCGACGCAGCAAAAATAAAAATAAAGCCGTTGATGCCGCAACAATCCAAGCCGTTGTGGGACAAATGAACAAGGAGAGTGAACAAAGGTACATTCTTCCTGGTGCTTGTTCGGCCAGAGCAAAGGATACGTCCGAAGTAAGAAAATGCGAGAGGAGGATGGTGAAAGCGGATCGGCGGATTGCAGTGTCTTGCTATGGTGGATTGAAATCGATACCAGTAAGGGTACAAGAGAGGAGGCCGTTGGATGGAAGTGTGGTGTGAAGAGGAGGGGTCGGTCCAATTAAATTGTGCGCTGCCTTTTTCGCGAGGGTAGAAACATCCTGCCAATTTCATAAATAGGCAGTATTTCATTAAGTCGGTCGAGGAGGGAACGGGGGCGTTTGTCGAGGAGCGAGTTGAGGTGGTTGTCTTGAGGGCACCAAATGCTTGTCGACTCGCGCAAAAGACCATGAAGAATGTTCAACTCCCGATGCGGTAGAAAGCTGGACTCGTGAATGTTACGCTCATAATCTGGTGGAGCTTCGGACAAGAGCTGCACAAGCGTAGCCAGAGATGTGTTGGAGTCTCGGGCATGCTTTCTTCCGTAATAATTGAGCGCTAGGTAATACCACCGAAGAGTACTTTCGGGGCCATAACTGCAACCACTGCAATTGGGTCCACCATTGCTGCTACAACTGCAACCAGAGGTGAAACTGTCGCCACTGATGTAAGTCAAGGTTGTGTTGTGCCTCTCCAGCAACTGGACGTAAAGCTTGTCCACTTCAATGGCACTACCCCAATCTCCTTCAAACGAAGGATCAATGGGAGGCAAATGTAGAGACACCAAAGTTGTGTTGGTTTGCAGTGCGTCACAAATCATTTGATGGTCAAGACCGAAATTTGCTGGAAACTGCAATGACAAATCCACCAGAGAAGAATTGTCCCCCCGCAAGTTGTTGCAGATCATCTCAGTTGGGAATCGGTGCTCACTAACATCATCATAATATGCACAAAGGACCAAATGCAGTTCTTCAACATGGCTGGGAATTGCCCCGCAGGTAGGCCGGTCGACGTTGTCGCAATGGTAAAAATACGTATCATCAAAACGCACTTTTCTGGGGGCATTTTTGAGGAAATCGGCCAGAACCTGCATGTTCGATATGTACATTCCGTCAACATCGCAAAAACAGCGGCGGTGTACTTGCATGACCTCACCCAAAGCCATTAGGAGCTGGTCATAAGGCTTTGTTGGGTTGCGTTCATCAACGCGAAGCTTTTGGATACAAGGAATTGCTTTCAGGGCATCCACCAAGAGTGGCCGCCAGTAGTCTGGTCTGTCGTGCATTCTGTCGACTAGATTGGGCAAGGTTAGAATCTTGATGTCAAATTTGTTGTTGCGCAAGGACCTCAACAAATAGGCACACACTTCGTCCGCACAATCGTAATTTGGAAGGCGAAACTCATCCATTTGAGGAAACAATCTCACAATCTCCTGAAGGGCGGGAAGCTGCACGATGCAATTGCGGTATTCCAGATTCAAGCACTTGACGTCTGTCGGGAAGGAATCCACCGCGTTCTGAATCACTTCCAAATCGTTGGTATTGATAGCTTCGCTAAGCCGTCTTCCAGCTTCCCAACACTTTGATCTGTATTGATTTTCATCCATGGTGTCGGCAGCAGCGTTTGGATCGGCGCGAGACAGGCAGGCTTCGCTATCCCGAACTTCCGTTGTGTGTTTTTTATTAGCTAGACTGATGTCAGCTTCGTCGTCGGCACTACAGCAGCAACAAGAGTTGGGGGCGTTAACAATGCACTGGCCGGAGGTGATGGTGCTTGCCGGTTGTGCACTTCTGTTGTGGTGGCTGCTATGTAGCCATCACCCGTGCATTACATGGTGCGACGCACAAGCTAGCTAGCTAGCTACGCCGTAGTAGCTGTACGTAACGGCGGTGCACCATGCAATTGCTGCACCTACTACTAGCTAGCTAGCTACTAGCTAGCTACTAGCTAGCTACTAGCTAGCTACTAGCTAGCTAGTAGTAGTATGGATTGTAGTAAAACAGAAAGCTAAACTTGAAGCCACAGGGGGTGTGTGCCCTAAACGATTGAGCTTGTGCCATGCGTAATTTTTTTACGCAACAAATAGGGTGCGTGTTTTTGCTGCGCAGAGAACCCTCCGGGCAGTTGCATCACATAAGAATTCTGGTTTTCTGTCCCACAAGTTACCACTGTGACACTTTTTTATGTGATGGGCTGCCACTGTGACATGACCCTTGTGTGACCTGCCCCTTAAGTGACAGACATGCACACATGCATGCATGCGTGCAGACATGCAGACAGACAAACAAAAATTGCACAGACGCCACGCTTGCAACTTAGGGCAATTGTCACACATCTGCGGCGATGTGGTGGTTCCTTGCAACAGACAATGCGATCATGGTCAAAACAGGGTCAAAGTGAAGCTGTTTCACATGGGGAAAAGGCAGCGCTGTGGCTCCTCAAGTGAATGCCAACCAAAGGCTGCATCTGTGGTGCCAGCCATTGACTCATCTGCACCAGCTAGCTTCTGCATCACCATGGTGACAACACATGGCAGAACACACTCAAAAATTGTCAAGTCACACACATCAGATCCTGGAAAAGCACGACCACACATCTTGACAACCAGCGCTTCTGATCCAATTGTTCCCTTGGTCCACAACATTTCTGCTCACTGCAAATCACATCTGGCAACGGCGAGAAAAAATCCCAGAATGACCCGTTTTGAGGTCTTCTTTTCGGACCCTTCCAATGTGATGACCACATCCTGAGTTGGCTTCCTTCCACTCCACCACTGCCAAAGAAGTCCCCAAAGTCACCATCAGGGGCGCTTGTCACCACCGCCGTCCTGCTGGGCATGCACGAAATCTGGCAACGGGGAGAACGACCTGTTTTGAGATCTCATTTTGGACCCTTTTGAGGTGATGACCACATCCTGAGTTGGCTTCCTTCCACTCCACCACCGCCAAAGAAGTCCCCAAAGTCAACATCAGGGGCGCTTGTCTGCACCGCCATCCTGCTGGGCATGCACGAAATCTGGCAACGGGGAGAAAACATCCGAGAATGACCTGTTTTGAGATCTCATTTTGGACCCTTTCCAATGCAATGACCACATCCTGATTTGGTTTCCTTCAACTCCACCAACACCAAAGAAGTCCCCAAAGCAAACATCAGGGGTGCTTGTCTCCACCGCCGCGGCGGTGGGCTTGCATGAAAACTGGCAATGGGGAGGAAAAATCGCAGAACGACCCGTTTTGAGGTCTGCTTTTCGGACCCTTCCAATGTGATGACCACATCCTGAGTTGGCTTCCTTCCACTCCACCAACACCAAAGAAGTCCCCAAAGTCAATGTCAGGGGCGCTTGTCTCCACCGCCGTGGTGCTGGGCTTGCATGAAAACTGGCAACTGGAAGAAACAATCCCAGAACGACCCGTTTTGAGGTCTTCTTTTCGGACCCTTCCAATGTGATGACCACATCCTGAGTTGGTTTCCTTCCACTCCACCAACACCAAAGAAGTCCCCAAAGTCAACGTCAGGGGCGCTTG
>Ga0163148_10002918_pt1 | contig 19674 bp, 17 predicted proteins | sample OliLakLV19MP7P2_FD_148606 | JGI IMG/M metagenome (GOLD analysis project Ga0163148, IMG submission 148606) | Freshwater microbial mat bacterial communities from Lake Vanda, McMurdo Dry Valleys, Antarctica- Oligotrophic Lake LV.19.MP7.P2 | ecosystem: Environmental > Aquatic > Freshwater > Lake >...
TAGCAGGGGTGGCAAACTGGTAACCGTTTTGGGCATTTTCACACGTTAAATGATTTAGTGCCGATGTTTCTCATCGAATGCATTTGAGCACCGTCACCCTACAAAAATTTTTTGGATGGAGGAACTTCCTCCCAATACATATTCGGAGAGTGGCAGAACTCAAATTCTGCCCAAAAAAGATTTAGAGACAAACAAAGAAGCAGTGGGGAAGATTGAGCCCATAACGACAGGTAATAATTAAACAGTGTAAATTGTATGTTGCGACTGCAACAATAACACGACAAAGACTTGATCATTCCATTCCAAACCACGGTAGCTCTATCATCTTATCTAGATAGCTAGTAGCTTTTCTTTAAAGAGTAGTCACTGTCAATGGACTACTCTACGCCAGCTGCCGTAGCGAGTCGGAATTGCATTTCGTCAACCTATCACAAGAGTTGAATTTCTTTCCGCAGGTGTTGTTTCCTGCGTCGCCGTCGTACTTGTTCTTTTAGAAACAAGACAAACTAGAGGTAGGACAGCTGTAGGGCTGGGCATACTGGTACATAGGTCTCACGCTGGGGTATGACTGTAGCGGATACGTAGCGTCAATCAATCAACGAATTCCATTACTTGCTAGGTGTGCAGTAGCGTAGAAGTTGCGACAGTTTTGAGTTCGTGAAGGCACAAGCAACGAAGGCTCTGATGACGAAGTTGGAATGCTACCTAGCTAGTACGAGTGCACGAACGATAGGACGAAGAAAACAAGAGAACAGGACCTTGATTATTTGCGCGACGCAAAAGAGAAAAGAGAAAGGAGAAAATTAATGCTAGCACTACTAGGCTAGCACTACTAGTAGGCTGGGTCCCTCGTTATGTGAGACAGGCATGCCAATGCCAATGCCGCCCAATCAAGAATTGCAAGCGTATGCTCTCATTACATGTTGCTAGTCCATTGCGACTAGCTGAGACGCAAGAAGAGGTTTCGCTGGGACCAAAAGCGATGCCTGCAAATGCTAGGTAGCCATGAGCTTAGCTTGGGTTTGCTTTCAACATCTCCATGCTACTTTAAGTATTCTTGGGATCCAATCACATTATTACTACTAGGTTCTAGAGTTGCAGTGCTACATGGACAGTAGTGCCAGATGGGAAACACTCTGATACAATATCTCCATCGTCAGTAACTCCCATTTAATTTTTAAAATATAAACAAACTTCAGCTACACTACCTTATTAGACGAGTCAGACATACTACTAGAACCTATTACTCTTGTGGTCCTAAAATTCGGTACCAGGACATGCATCGTTCGTACACGGCTTGAGGGTTGCTTCCGTGCTTACTACACCATACCGCACTTTGTTGGAATCGCGTCCTTCCAGTTACTGTTCCGGGTTCAGCGACTGGCGACTGGACGCGGCAAAACATGAACATGAACAGCGAGATAGAAGAACTTGTGATAAAACAAATTGGCGGAAAAAAAAACTTACGACGATGATGCACAACACTTGTAAATAGCCGGCAGCAGTGTGTTGCAATCTTGACCCATCCAATGATCCTCGGGGGTAATATCGACAATGGACATCTCGGTAACTTTGATGGATGCCTTCAAACAATAAGGTGAGCTTCTTCGTTGTCGTCCTCGTCCATTTTTCTCCGAGCTTGTCGAAAATGTTGGACCAAAATCCCATGGGGTTCCATCGGTCCACCGCCATTGCCAGTTGTCGCCACTCTCGGTACTACTTGTAGTGCTGGTATTTCCTGATACATCATATGCACCCAACCAAAATTCCCTTTTCAAAACTACCGCAGCTTGATCGTGCTCGTGCTCCCCATAACTGGAACTGGAACTGGAAGTGTAGTACTCGGCGATTTCCATGCCACTCGAAAATTCAAAGAGTGCCGCTTTGGATATCATTGAATTGGCGGCCATGGAATGAACCGACGCCAATTGACAATGTTGGGCGTTGGCAGCCACTTGATGATCATTCCATGAAAGCAAGGTCTTGGCGTAGGTAACACTAGTATCGACTTGTTCGCAACCAGGATAGGGCATGAGAGTGTACGCGTTTTCCGACTCGCTGCGTTCACGTTTCGCTGTGTGTTTGTCATTCTTCATGTTGTCGTTCGCCTTCTTCTTGGCATTGTTATCACTGCCGCTACTGCCACTTGTACTTGTTCGATCAGGCTTGCTCTTCTTTTTCTTCTGCTCCTTCTTCTTCTTGTGGTGCTTTTTAGACGGAAGCATCGGCATCGGCATCTGCCCTGACTCTGGCTCTGACTTGTCAGTTTTGGGAGCCGTCGTTTCGACATAAACTTGCACATCGCTGTTGCTGTTGTTTTTGCCATTGTCGTTGTGATTATCGTCATCTCCGTCGTCGTCGTTGCCATTGTCCTTGAAAATAAGGACAAGCTTGACAAAGGTTTGATACAAGACACTAGTAGAACTCTCGCCCGTATTTTGGCTGTGACTATCGCTGCGCCTTGTGTTTTGCTTGCTGGAGAGATGATGTCGGTTGCTGCTATTGACAGCCGCAGACCAGACGAGGACTCCAGCTTTGTACGCAACAGCTGCAACTGTCAATAAGGTCAATGCAATCCATCTCATCGTCATCTGTCTTCGTCGTCGTTGTGGCAACGGAGTGTGGGTAGAAGTACCAGTAGAAGTCCCAGTAGAAGTCCCATGATCATCGGTTCTCCTTGCGGCCGAAAGAAGAGGAGATTCCTCGTTCATGTTCATGTTCATGAGGGACGACAAAGCCAAGTCATCTTGTACTACCTGTAGTAGCTGCAGTTGGTGGTTCGCCATTTAGTTAGCTGCACTGTCAACTGCACCGTTCTATTGTTATGTGGAAGAGTCTTATTGCTCTGACGGTCGTCGATGCCCATGCACTGCAGCTATTTAATCACAATTAAAAGATTATGCAGGCAATTTTGAAAATCTATCACGTGTAAAATACAGGTGTTTTGGTAAAATGTAGCCGGTTTCGTCGAAAGTGAAGAGTTTCAAGTAATTTATATAAATATCTCGTGTTATCAAGGCACCATTGCTTTCTATTCATTTGGTCGCGCGTGTCACTAGCTATCTAGTATCGGTTGATTGAGTAGGCGATGTTAAAGATCTATCTACCTTTATTCACGCGTGCGTTGATATTTATGGAGCTAACTGGTGTTATATATATACCATTGATATCTATTCTTTTGGTCCCCCGTGTTTGTAGACATGTAACCAAAACCATTTGGGCATGCCACGTTAAAACTAGAACGCGTATACTGTTGCTTCCTTTGATATTGCAGTGTGTCTGCTAGTAATTTGAATACCGTTGTCGATCGATTCGGAGGTGCGCCATGACCTAAGTTATCTAATAACGTAAATTGAGTATGCCGTGTTACAAACTATTACGTGTAGTAGTACTGGTGCTTTGTTAGATAAGCGTGTCTGCTAATAATTCGAATACCGTTGTCGATCGATTTACACGGTTTTGCATGCCCTCGTTATCTAATAAAGTCAATTGAGTGTGCCGTGTTACAAACAGCTATTAGTTGCAGTCCTGCTGCTTTGAAGATAAGCGTTTCAACTAGTAATTCAAGTACCGTTGTCGATCGATTTACACGGTTTCCCATGCCGTCTTTATCTGTTATCGGGAGATTCAATGGAACATGTTAATCACGTATTAAGTGAATTATTAGCTGAAATTTTTCCTACTCGGAGTATAACGAAGAATACGTAAAAGAATAATTACCGCGGCAATCGATTCTATGGTTAAACTGAGACTGGTCATGCCGGAAGATTCACTAGTAGATGTTATTCACTTATACAGGGCATTGCAAGCGACTCCTTTACTAAACGGAGCGACTCCAAGTATTCGAATACCGCGGCCATCGATTCAATCTTTAACCTGAGACTGGTCATGAGTTTCCGTCGTTTAGTAGGCCGTGTTAAGTATAACAAGGGCATTAGAACGAAAATTAAAGCTTAACTAGTAATCAGAATAACGCGTCATCAATCTTACAGATAATCTATGACCGGTCATGATTTTCCGTCGTTTAGTAGGCCGTGTTAAGTAGCGCTAGGGCTTTAGAACGATAATTCAACCTTATCTAATAATCAGATTAACACGGTTTATTTATCTTACAGATAATCTGTGACCGGATTTCTAATACCAATAGATATCGTAGGCCATGTAGAGTATTACATATGCTTCGATTTGTAGTTCATAATTACATAACAAAATCAGTAAAACGATCATCAATCTTACAGATGATCCGTACCTGGGTTTTCAATAACGATAGAGTTAGTAGGACGCGGTAAACATATATGGAGGTAATAACTGTTTCCAAGAGACATCTCGCGAAGAGTATACGACAATTTAAATAGCGCGGTCATGAATCTTACAGCTAATCTATACCTAGACTTTGAATAACAAAAGATTTAATAGGCCACGTTATACTGATAGTACAGGAAATATCGCTCAACAACAGGCTGATAGTAAAGCGGATCTATCAAGTATAATACCATGGTCATCTATTTGACAGATAAAGAGTGTCCAGTCATGAATTGTCTTGTTTTAGTTGTCCATGTTAAAAGGTTTGTAAAGGAATAACGTTTGATAATAGGATGAATAAGAAGCGCACCTATTAATATAAATACCGGGGTCTAGCATTCGAGAGGTAAAGAGTGACTGGTCACGGAACGTCAAGTGAGAATGCCAGTTACATTATTTTGAGGAAGCAAAGTGGTCTGCATCGAATCGATGGCAATTGAATAGAGGTCATCCTTCTTTCATTTTCGTCGACAAAGTTGTGCTTGTTTGACAACTACCGACAGTCAACTACCTACAGTCATCTAGCTAGCTAGCTACTGCCACTTCTGCTTTGCTAATGTTTTTATGAGCTCTGCTGTTGGAGTCTGAATTAGATTGCTTTGGCCGAAAGCACTGCTGTACTTGTACGGCAACAAAGAGAGCCAACGATCGAAAGAAGACCAAAAGACCGTCGATCAAGATGACCGCCTCTTCCGCCTCTTCCGCGTCGTCGTTCTCAGAAAGAAGCCTCCAAGTCCTCAACTTGAAAGACCGTTTTGGCTCGGTTCCTCGCTTTGGCCACTCGTCTGATTTTTCCAATTTGTATTCTACCAATCAAGACGAGTACAATGATTATATCGTTGGACTTTTGACGATGGGCTTGATCTTCTTGAGCATCTTTATGACTTGGTTGCTTCTGCTTTTAGTGTTCAAATTGTGTGGCGCCAAAGTGGGCTTTCTTTCAGGAACTCCCTTTCAAGCCACTTCGTTGGATGACCCTAAGAATGGACTGGCTGTCAATCCTTGGATATCTTTGTCAAGAATTATATTTGGGACTTCGGTCTTTTTCATGCTTGTGTTTGGTCTCTTGCTCATAACGGCAGGCATTGGAAATTTGGATACTACTACTCAAACCATTGGGTATGGTGCTGAGCAAGGATACGAGTATTTGGCCAATGCTCAGTTCCTACTCAATGAAGCCTTTGCTTCCATTGATCTGCTCAAAGGATTCAAAGATAATCTCATTGTCGAATTGAAACTCTTTCATGTCGCCATTCAACAAGCCAAACAAGTCTTGGAGGAAGGAGGCGACGGATACATTGAAGCTTCTGTCACTTTATTGATTACCGGCATGGAAGCCTTGGAAGATTTCTTACAAGAACCTCTTACCGTGATTGACTCGTCTTTGGTGGAAGGACAGCAAAATTGTTTGGAGATTCAAGATGCTACTCAAACGGTCGATCTGACAGGAATACAAATGGGAATTGGAATCATTGTCACCCTCATTCCTGCACTAGCATTGGCCTGCTTGTATCACTCCATCAATCAACACGAAGAACAACAACAACAATCACAGCAATCACAGCAAGCACAACGACGAAGATCCAGTATGAAGGAAGCGGCTGCGAATACACATGTCAATGACTCTTGTCGGACATGGTTCGTGTGGCCCACCTTTTTGATACTCACACTCATTTGTATTGGGGCGGGCTCGGCCATGTCCATTGTTGGACTTCTCAACTCCGACTTTTGTTTGGGAGGGGACGATCAAACTCCGGATTCTACCATTATGGCCGTACTGGAAAAACAAGGCACTCCTCCAGAGAGTTTTGAATATCGAGCCATTGAATTTGTCGTTCGGGTACGTTCCTACCTACAGGTTTTATGCTTGTTTATTTATGGTCACACATTTTCTTACCCTGCGATGATTGTTCTACTGTACATACATGAAGGAATGCGAACTTCGTACCCCTGCTGCAGATCCCTTGACGGACGTAAACGACTTGGAAGATCGGCTCAACCAAACAATTGGAGACATTCAAACAACCGTCGAAGATGTGGCCACTGTGGGTGCCGAGATGCTCACCAACACAACAGGGTACAATGCCACTATCATCACCAATCAACTACAAGAATTCGAGGGGTCCTTGACTATTTTATTGGAAATTGTCCGAGAATTTCTAGAAGATGTCGCTTGTCAAGGATTGCACGAAATATATTCCACCGTCATGCATCAAGCAGCATGTACCAATTCGTATACCGGTACCTTTTGGGTCTTTCTCTCCTTGATTATGATGGCCTTTTTTGGTCTTTTGGCCATTACCTTTCGTTCCGCCATGTATCCAGTGATCATTGTGGATGCCGATCTTGAATTTGCAAAGGGGAAGAACGATGCTGATCTCGACAATGATGACGACAATAGTAATAATGAGATCGAACACTTTGAGGATGAGCCCTTGTACTATACGGACAGCGACGATGAAGGATTCTTTGAATCGTTATGTAACGAGCAAATGGATAGTGGCCTCTTTCCTTCTCTGGTACGACCACAGGAGGGTCCTCCATCCTTGTCAGTATTAGTATCGGACCAGCAACAACAACTATCCGACAACCAAATTCCTTCTTCATGGAATGACTGGTTGACACCCGAACGGAAGCGGCGTCCAAGAAACAAAGACGACAAAAAAGAGCCCCACCACTATGACGAGGAATAAAGAACTGCAACTACAAAACAATAAAACGATGCAGCTACAAAACAAATTCCGTAAAATCGGACGACGGCCAACATTGGACGACAAGAACGTAATTGTTTCGTCTCGTGAACAGCCACTAGCCACACGACAAAAACTGGACATCGCACATCAACGTCGGACAGGTACGGTACCAACTACCGAATATTGTACAAGATCACCGGTTCCTGCTGTTCTTGTTTTTTAATATAAACCACAACGCCCGCGAGTACGAATCGAGTGCAAAGAGAAGATTTTTGTGTCTGGATTCCGTACCTGACACGGTCAATCTTTTCTAATCGGTGGTGGTGGAAAAAGTCAGACGTGGGTTGGTTACACCAACACCAATGTTTTATGGTTTTGCAGGACCAAATTATGCTGGAGTCGGTGCCCTTGACCGTGCTGCCGGCGATTGGGGTTTTCAATCAAGGTGCCTTTGGTGTAACATCCCAAGGCTATGGCGGTTACTATCGCACACCGGCTTCCGCCGACCTTTACTATGGAATATGCTGATTACCTCGCGGAAGACAGTGCATTGGTTTTGAGCGGCGACGATAAGGAACAATCAATGTCAACCCTGGCAAGTGGGGGCTGATATATCTATCACAATGGCGACCTTGCCCAACTCAAACAGGGAGAAAAGCTTCAGTTCCAAATTTCAAATTCACAATGAGATCGGATCCGCTGTGGTCGTGGAACCAGAGGACTCACTGTGCGGATCTAGAAGGCCGGCGTTGCGTTTTGGAGTGTACAATGAAGATGGCCGGCCCATTGCAAACTATCGTCGTGGTTGGACCATGAAACGATGTGTGTGCGCCATGGTGGTTAGTCTCGATACCGCTGAGGATCCCGAAGAAGTGAGTTGGACGTTGCGGTTTCTTTCAGATAACAATGGATGGGTCCACATCACTTTATTCATCGCATTGACAACTCGAGGATGGCGTCTCTTTGCGGCAAGAGATTCACATTGGAGTGGCAATGGGCCAGGCTATATCAACGTCCGCGGAAAATGGAGGCAAGACCCGTCCCTGCTAAATTATAATAGAGTTTCGTATTTACGAATGTAAAAGCTGAGTTATCCTCGTTCGGCTAGTCGTGTTTATAAAGTCATACGATAAGATCCGATTCGACAATTTTATCCCGCACTGCGTTGATAATATTACTGTAGTATTACATGCTATCGGCAGAGACAGAGACTTTTCTACCTACATAAAGCACTAGGTATTCATAATGCTTTTATTCTATACAATTATATACGCCATGGCTGCTATTGCTATTGTAGTTGTTGTTCCAACCAATCCGCCATGTGTGAGGGCCAGAGTTCGCGAGCTTGTTCTTCGTCTATAGCAAAATCATGAAGGGTAGAATGTGGTAGTACCTTTTGAAGGAGCTGTCCCGATTCGACCGGATGGGTTGTATCATTTCCATGACAAAGCAATAAAATAGGAATGTCTTTGAGACAGTTCCATCTTTGAATGTCGCCTTTTGGAGGTAAATCAGTCAAGGAAGCTCCCAATATGGGCAAATGATGAAATCTATTTTGTTGTGGGTGTTGTTGTTTGTATTCTTGAGCCGATTGTACGTACTCGTGTGCCACTTCTTGTCGTGATTCCCAAATGCGTGGTAAACGTGCCAGAATCAAGGCATCTATTTTGACACGGTCTTCCATCATGGCATAATACAAGGCGGTAGCAGCTCCCATGGATTGTCCAAACAGAATGGTGCTGCTTCTAGTAGGGGAATCTCTTGGCAGTGTTTCACGAATTACATCAGCCAAGTCGTGTGCCAAAGCTGGCCACGTAAAAGCTTCCTTTGCCAGCATCAAATCCAACTCCTCGCTACTCGAGGTAGGCTCCCATCCGTAAGATTTTCCATGCCCACGCGCCGTGTAAAGCACAGTGGATCCAATCTCAATTCCTTGTAAAAGTGGCTGACAATCCTGCCACAAATCGTACGAGATGTCATTTAAATGCGTCTTTTGAGAAGGATCCGGCATCCCAAGGCCATGAGCAACTACTACATTGTAAGAAGTAGAAGTGCTTATAGCAGCAGCTGTGTTCAAGAAACCAGAGGACGGTAAAGCCAATGGTGGCTGCAGTTGTTGTTGCTGTTGCTTTTGTTGAATTAAAAAGGGCAAGTTCGTTTTACCGTCGCTCAGTGGAACGACTCCTCCACGAGACGATTGAGGAGCTCGTGCCGTCATGGCACACAACAGAGGAGGCGCTGTGGTAGCAGCAGTAGTGGTTGTCAAAGTCCTCCTACTTCCTTGCGGCAATCTTATTTCTCGTCTTGCTCTTCTTTTGAGAGGCGTGGCCACGAACGACGATGACGATGTTAGTGCCAGCCACGACCCTCTTGAGGCATGCGACAGAAACATCAAAGAGGTTACGCCATGGAATGCAAATGCAATCCATCAACTGTCATGCCTTCTATAGGTTTGCTTTTGCTCTATCTGCTGCCCTTGGCTTTCATGCAGCACTTTGGTTAGTAGCCACTACAAGCACCGTACTTGGTAATGTTAGCTGTACTGGCACCAGTAGCTTACTGGCTAGATAGCTGGCTACTGGTAGCTACCAGAGCCACAGCCGTCGAATCCCAGTAGAACTGTTGCCTCTTCTTATAAACACCACCTGATAGCTAATAAATTAGCTTGGCAATTGTACATAGCTACTACTAGGATTCGCTGTTGAACTTAAATAAATCATTTTCATCAGAGATTGTGCCGCTATTCACGGGCCAGACAAATGTGGAAAACAACGTCAAAACACAAAAAACAACCCATTTTGCTAGCTTTTTGAAATGACATTCCTCCTAGCTAACAACATAACTTCACATCATAAATAGACTCCACCAACCCACAGGAGGACCACAGAGTCAAATTCAGGGTAGGGCATGACTGTGGCAACATCACCAGGGCCACCAAAGACTTGAAGTGGCCGAAAAAACCGAAAAAAAACCTTTTGGCCAGCTGTCCAAAATGAGATTCCTCCCAGCTACCAACATCACTTCACATCACAAATGGACTCAATCAACAAAAAGGAGGACAAAAGAGGCAAATTCAGGGTGGGGCGTGACTGTGGCAATGGCGCTGGGGGCCACCCAAGACCTGAAGCCGCCGCGAAATCCCAAAAAACAACTCATTTTGCTAGCTTTTCGAAATGAGATTCCTCCCAGCTACAAACATCATTTCAGTGCACCAATGGACTCCCCCAACACAAAGTGGGGCCAACTGGGCAAATTTAGGGTGGGGGATGACTGTGGCAACACAACCAGGGCTAACCAAGATTTGAAGTGATCCTGAAAACAACCCATTTTGCCAGCTTTTTGAAATGAGATCACTCCCAGCTGTCAACATCATTTCATTGCTGGAAATGACAATTGTTCTTTTAGACACATGCAGAAATTGTTTCAACAGTGAGAACTTGAATGTGACACACAAATTGTTCTTCTTCTTGCAAAGACAACCACCAAATGAAGCAATTCTCACATCGAGCATGACTCGTGCCTTCGAGAAGCACAAACACAATTCTTTTGCCACATTGATGCCATGCTAGTCTCTTGAATTTGGAGACAAGGCATTCAAGAGGGTTGGTGCCACTCCAGCTGAAGAAACATGGGGAGTGTGACAAAGACAAATTCATCTGAGCTCTCAGCACTGTCTCATCCAACCCACGACCCATGCTGGACAGCTGCCCGCCGGGATGGTTTGAATCGTGTGAAGGTAGGTTCGCTTTTTTTGCTTCTTCGCTCGCCTTTCAACTCACCTTAGCTATGACAAGCATTTATTGAAAGAGAAGTCATGCGACAGCAGGCTCATGCTTGACAACCCTTCCCCCAAACGACACGGCCACGACTTCAGCCAGTAAGGACAGACTCCTTCCAACAAAGCAATTGCCATAAATATAATAAGAACAAAGTAACTATTCGATTAAACCAATTATCATCAAAAAAGAGTTCAACTATCACCATGATGATTTCGCCATCCTCTCTTGGTCTGGTGGACAACGTTGAAGAAGAAGGGACCATCACAGAACATACGGACCACTACCCGGTTTCGCCATGGTCAGTCGGAGGAGGAATGGAATCCGCTGGTGGAGGTTCTGTACGTTCCCTGTCCAGCATGCGATCATACTTCCGAGATAATCGTACCGTACACTCTGTTGTCCTGACCGGAAATGTCCAAATGGACGAACATACGGACCGTCTTGAAGTCATTCCAAGGCAATCGAGTAATCACCATCGTCGTCATCGAACCGTAAGCGGACTCAGCGTCTTTAATGTTATCAAAGACGAACAAGATGAGGACTTGCTGGCTATTCAGTTACCAGAGCGTTTCGTCTCTGGAAGTCTCAAGGAGGTGCTGAGTTGGTTCGGCAAGAAATTTCTTGCTGGCTTGGGCATGTTTGTTCAGGCCTTTATCATTATTACCACTGGTCAGATCAAAACCATATGGCGGGCACAGTACCCCGAGTGCTGGATTCCCGACTTTGAACAAAAGTGTCCCAGTAACATTGATTGTGACGGTCTCTTTCCCAACACACCCGAAGCTCTGTTTCCTAAAAGTGAGGTTTGCACTGTCGATGGAGAATACCCGCCGGGTTTTACATGTTCCAAACCACAAATCAGCGCTGTATCTTTTGCTCAGTTTGCTGGCATTATGGCCGGCATGTTGCTGATTGGTGCTGTCTGCGATTTGATAGGAAGAAAACAGGCCGGTATAATAACAAGTTTGCTCATGCTTCTGGGAATTTCTGTCATGACGTTTGTCCAGACGAGCGAAGACATTGGCTTGCAGTTCACCATTTGGTCTGCGTTCTTTGCCGTGTTCGGCTTTGGGGTAGGTGGTGAATATCCACTTAGTGCCTCGTTAGCGGCCGAAATGCAGACAAACCGTGCCGATGTTGCCCAACTTGATGATGTACAGAGACGAAGAAGAAGAGTGGAGCTTGATCAGTCCATGACCTTGAGGCGAGGGGAGACTATTGCCCTCGTTTTCTCGATGCAGGGGGTCGGGGCCCTTTTTGGCTCAACGGTATTACTTGTCCTCGTCTACTTTGGGAACCAAGGTACCATCAGTTGCGATCTACTAGGAAACAATTCAACTGGGAACAATTACAACGCTTTGAATGGGATATGGAGATCATTTTATTTCATCGGTCTACTGTTTGTCTTCAGTCTTTTGATTTATCGTTTCCTCATTCTCGAAGAGTCTCATGTAAGTTTAAGAAATTGTTGGTAGCCCAGTGTCCCTATTATGAACAATTTCTGATCGGTGGTGTCTCTGTCACGCTCACAGTCCTTTGAGGAGGTCGAACGAAGGAAAAAGAGACGAGCTGAACGCCGAAAGATGCTCAAGACAAAAACGACTCTCGATGTCATCCGGTTTTACTGGCCAAGATTGATTGGAACAAGTGGATGCTGGTTCTTGTGGGATGTGTCTTTCTATGGTCTTGGCCTTTTCTCGGGACCCATTTTTGAATCAATAAACCCTGAAGGCAACCTACGTGTCACGAACGGATGGCTGCTCTTCAGCAACTTCTGCGCGCTCTTAGGTTGCTACGCGGCGGCCTCTGTCATTGATTCGATCGGTCGCAAGCGTTTGCAGATGTTTTCTTTTCTCATCTGTACCGTTCTCTTTACCATCACTGCTGTAATATTTGAAACAGCACCGAGCGGTGTCATTATGCTGCTATTCTTTTTGAGTGCATTCTTTGGAGGCTTTGGACCCAATGTGACGACCTACGTCATGGCAGCGGAGACATACCCCACTGAATTACGGAGCACGTGTCACGGCATTTCCGCCTTCGCTGGAAAAATGGGGGCCCTGTTTGCCACCATTGTGTTTGGATACGTCGAAACCACCACCATTTTCTATATTGCGGCAGCTGCGAGCCTGCTCGGATTTGTGTTTACGTTTGTCTTTTCCTGTGACCTGACGCATGTGAGCTTGGCTGAGCATGACGCCCAGCTGGAATTGTTCCTTGGAGATAGACCTGAAAAGTATCAAGGCATTCTCAACAAGATTGATCATTTGTCAAACTTTGAGATCTGGACTGGCCGACACGGTGAATATGACGAGTTGTGGGCAAGTAAATTCGTTGTGGAAGAGAGCATGAAGGTCGAGAAAGAAATGCGGTCTAGCGAATCGAAGTCGAAACTAAATAGCTCGGTAAAAGAGGTGTAGCAAAGTCCTCCCAGTTCCAGTACATTTAGCAGTATGCATAAGATCTGAAAATTACATTTTGGGCAATGGACGGTGAGGGATTCCGGACCCGAAAGAAGAAAACGACCCGCCAGAGGTTGCTCAACTGCAACCTTTGAACACACAGTCAATAGATCTGGGACCAAGCTGTTCCGCCATGCAAACCCAATACTAAAATAGTAGCAGTAATGGCTCTCCCTCCTAATAGCTACGAACCTACTGCCCGCATCTTCCTACTGTTACGTACCGAAATCCCAAAAACATCATAAAAGCATGTCGTCGCCACCACCACTACTATGCATTAGCTAGGCAAACCAAAAACTACATGGACTGCTTAGATTGACCGCAAGCTGACGCCTGATGCTACTATTAGCTAGCCTGCTACTAGCTCAGTGGAGTGGCGCAAGTGATGATTAGCTACTGTACAAACGACTAGCCACTAGCTACAACGTCGTCTAAACAGATAGACAAGGAACCTGCCTGTTCCTGAGTGTTCTTTCTCTTTTTAAATATAAGCATGTATTATTGTGTACAAGTACTGTATAATCCCCTTTCATCTTGCATGGTTTTGTTTTGGGTACCCGTTTCTGCCCTCCCGCCCTTGTGAATTACCCCGTACTTCCTTGTCAGGTGTCTTTAAGTGATACATATTTCCCATTCTTCCTTGCCTTTTATGGCTGCTGGGTCTATTCTTGAAAGTGGTCTTGAGGGATTGTCAAATTCAAAGTGCTACTACCAGTCGTTCCCTTATAAACCAATGGCACGGCTGCCTTGTCCAATAGCATCCGACCACTTACTTATTGCACTCTGGACCAAGTGGTAATGCTCATTTCGAATTGGTCGTCCTCGCCCCCATCAATACACCCATATCCCTTTTTGGGTTTTTTCTTGGACACCTTCGTCTTGGGGGGTTTGCTGCTGCTCTTGGAGGCCGTTGTCTTTTTGGAAAGGGCGACCAGCTTGGCAATATCATCCTCCGTTGGTGTCGTATGCTCTGGAGGTTCCTGTTGCTGCTGTTGGGCTCCTCTTGACCAAGTGGTAATGCTCATTTCAAATTGCTCATTTTCCTTGGAACCATAGTTGCTCTTTTTCTTCAACGATGATTTCTTGGGTTTGCTATTGGAATGGGGGCGACTCTCTTGTTGTTGCTCTTGTTGCTGCTGTTGCTGAACTCTGGACCAAGTGGTGATACTCATTTCAAATTCGGCATTTTCTTCGGAACCATAGTGGCTCTTCTTCTTATTGGAAGAGGATGATGGTTTCTTGTTGGATTTGCCGCTTCCACCCCGCGTGCTGGGACAAGAAGAACCATTCGAGTTAGATCGAGATCTACCAGTACCAGTAGTGGATTTCCGAATTCCCGTCGATTGTTTAGAAGACGAGTTGGGTCGTTCAATGCGGTGGGAAGCGGATTTGCTGCTACTCGTCGATTTTCGTGGTTTGGGGGCCGACGTCATGCGTCGTGTACTTTGTTCCCGATGGGAGGCTGCCATTCTCCGAGTACTTTGTTCACGATTGGAGGCAGACATCATTCTCCGAGAACTTGGTTCTCGGTGAGAGGCGGACATCATTCCTCGGGAGCTTGGTTCTTTTTGTGGTGCCACAATTCTCCGAATGCTTTGTTGTCGTTGTGCCTGAGCGACGGACGTGAGTCGTCGTGTACTCCGTCCGCCTTGGGTACTCCCACCTCTCATGATGCGTTGTTGGGGTCGATGGGATGTTGCCAAGGGTGCTACCATATCCTCATTTGACGAAGTTCGACCAGGCATGTTGTTGGATGGTCTCCGACCACCCCGGTTGGGCGCAATGATGCCCCCATCACAACTTTTGGTACGACGAATGGACATGCCACGACGCATCATGGCTCGGCGTTGCTGGGCGGATTGATCCTCCATCATCATGGCAGCAGGAGGTGGTGCTTTGGGTCCCAAGACCCGGTTTACGACATCGGGAGTAAACATTTCTTCCAAGACATCACGGCCGGTTCCCAATTCTTCTAGCTGCCGAATGGCGGCATCTGCATCATTGTCATCTCCATCCTCTTGAACACTGAAGGCTCCAGTATTGCTGGTGCCCGCAGTAGAAGCTCTTCTTGACAATGGTTCCTCGTGTCCACCACCCCCGGCCGTTCGTGGACGACGTCGTTGAGAGGATCGATGCATCGAAGACTGATCTAAAGAACGATTATGAGCCGAGGATTCTTCCAAGGACGATCCATCCATGGCCATGGTGGATCGCCTGCCGATGCGAGCCGAATGGCCACCGCCACTGCTGTTGTTGGCACTTCCACGAAGAGCTCCACCACGACCACGATGGGATTTTTCCATTGGATCATGACCCGATCCACCGTGGAGATCATTCTCTGTTGGAGTGGAGTGCTTGCGATGTCTTTCAGCTCGTCTCTCTTCGACAGACTTGACTTGTAGATTATGCTGGTCTTTGTGGCGTGCATGACTGGTACTGGTACTTTTACTGGTATTGGTACTTGTAGTCGTAGTGTAGGACTGCCGTTTATTATGACCCGAACTTCCCTCCAATTGAGACGTGTCTTCCAAACTCGTCGAGAGTGTCGAGTCATCCACCAATCTTTCCAAATTAAAATTATATTTGGAAGGCGCTGCTTTCTGTTTGGTGGCTTTTTGTTTTTGCAGAGCTTCTTTTACGAGGTCGATTTGCGTGGGTTCCTTGGTCTCCTCTTCTTCCAAGCCGTCTTTTTCCGCTTGCATTTGCGCACGAATCTGCATTTGTTCGTGATAGGCTTGTTCACTGAAATAGAGACAGTCCTTGTATTTGGACTCGACAAAAGCAGAGCTGGCCAAGGCACCCATGTGCTTGTCGGTATGATTGCCTTTGAGTGCGGATTCATAAATGGCATTCACCGCTTGATTGCCCGACTTTTCAAGTGTCTCCACATCTTCACTCGTGAATTCTTCATAGGCTTTAAGACTCTTGAGAATGCACAAGTCTTCTCCCAAAGCTTCGTGATAGTCTTTGCATTTGTCACACACAAAGACTCCCAGCATGTTGGTACTCGCGTCCAGTGGAGTTTGAATGAGGGACATGAATTTGGGTTTCCCACTGCGACATTCTGAACACGCCTTGTTGCCGCTTTCTTTCAAGAGGAGTTTGACCCGCTTTTTCAAGGCTTCCACTTGTTTGTGGCGCAAGTGTGCTGCTTCTTTGGCAGCTTCTTTGGCGGCTTCTTCTTCGGGTGTGAGGGATTTCGATTTTTTCAATTTTTTCTTCGTCTTGACTGGCACGGTCTTTTCTTCTTCTTCGGTCACAGTGCTACCAGTAGTGGTGGTGTTGTCCGCGGTCAGGACAGCTGGTAAGGGGGCGGCTACAGCTGTCATCGTACTTGCTTGTAGGGTATATACGGATAGCTAGTAGTAGGGATAGCTACCTTGGCTGTGAAGGAAGGGGTGTTTGTATTGAGATAATAGCTATAACTATAGCTAATAGTAGCTACTCTGTGATGGTGGTGGTGGTGGTGGTGAAAGTTTTGTGTTCCCAATGGTGTGAACAACTGGGTGCAGCGCGTAAAACTAATAAGTGTAGTTGACGCTGCGCTGTTACTGGCTGCAGTCATAAAAGAGGAGGCCAGGGCGACAAGATGACTTCAATAGTTCAGTACATAGTACAGTAGTAGTACTAGTAGTAGCATTCTACTGTACTGTAGTATTTGTAGAGGGGTATCGAAGAAACAGAGAAAGGCGAAGTGCTTCTTTCTCCAAAAAGAAGCAGATGGAGGGTGTATCTGTAACTATTGATACTTACAATTACATGGCGGTACTGATAAGTCTGTACATCATCCAACAGAAGCATGCCAACCGTCTAATTACAATATTCTGGTGGTCACAAGCGAAGTATTACATTCGGCGAATGACTTTTACGAGTAGTTCTCTCTATTACTTTGGTCGGAAAAGACGGCTTCTTTAAGTCCGGTGAGTAGGTCGTAGCCTCGTAGGTCATCCATGACAAACACTAAGGAACGAATAGACATGAAAGCCAGTCGGCATGCCAATCACTATTTCATCTCATGTTTTACTGTATGGCTCTTCCATAACAACCAACAACAAGCAAGAAATTCCACAACAGTTTTAAGTCCAAAGTTGGCTACTAGCTTTGACTCTCATTGACTCTCGTTGGAAGAAATGTGGAAACATTTGCATCACCCGATGCTCACACAAGAGCGAAGCAAACAGTACTTTTCTAGAGTAATAGAGCTATTATTGGAAAAAATATAGAGGTGACTTCTTGGGGGAGATATATACGTTTCTATACATCCCTCTCATAGTGCAATGCCAACAAACTAGTACTGGACCACAGCTCTCTTCGTTCCACATATTGTATTATTACTTGAAAAAAAAATATCACCGGCTGCACACACTTACATGCAGACACAAAGAAGTCAAATCTAAAATTAGAAAGTATGTGATTTTCGACTAGCAAGTTATTGCCTAGATAGTAGTAGAAGTTGTATTTATTTGGTTTTACTTTGTTCATCATTACACTATTATACACAAGTAATACTCAGAGGATGAATATAATGGAAGATTTATACTTCAATATCGTTGTCCATACTAGTAGTAGTGGCCGTTGTTTCTCGACACAGTCCGGTTGTCAAACATTGGGCACTGACGATGCCTCTAGTTGCTCTACAATACTCATCATGCTGCCAGACAGATCCTTCGTCTCTACCCACAACCCTGGTTAGTGCCAGGACCAAACACGTGAATAAAACGACACCCGAAATACCACACGCATAGGACAAGGGGGCATTGGTAAGGTAAACGGCTTTGAATTCCTCTCCGGGGTACACGGAGAGCGTCCAAGGACAATACTCCTTGTTGACGGGAGCACCATTGTAGCCGGTAGTGGGAAAGTCCGTCAACAACGCATTTAAAACTAGGTCATCCTCCTGGTCACATAGGTCGCTAAAATGGTCAGCGGCACCCAGATACGTGGCAGATGCACCATCGATCAAATATGTGAAGGATTGACGACAAGGATTGGAAACGACACATAGGATACCATTGGAATCGTCGTCATTCGGCAAAATATCCGAAAAGTAACCGCCAAATTCAATATCAAACTCCAGGACCGCTACAACGTTGTTTGTACTTGTTCCACTCCCCCCGTCGCCAGCACCAGTTGCACCCACAATATGATCAAAGACAGGGTAAATGACACCGGCGGCAGGTTCTGTGCGAATATCGTAGTCGTTGGCATTTTCCAATATGGTGCCATCCTCACCGACATTCCAGACTCCGCCAAACACCACCGACTTGATGGTGCGGAAACTTTCGAACGCGGCAATAGGCTTCTCCATGGTAGGGATCGAGGCAATTGTAGTTGATGTAGGTTTCTGTGGCATCTCGAACGTGCCATAGTTGCCACATGGGATAATAGGGACCTGCACTGCCATCGACGACCAAATAACCTTCACCATGGTCACGACGACAATACCCAAAAAATTTAGGGGGGTGCCCCATCGGTTCCAGCCGTCCGATTGACGGGAGGAGCGGCTGCTGGTCGGTACAAATAATCAGATTCAGGTATTTCTTTTGCTTGGAGTTGTCTTCTTCTACGACCTTCTCCACCTTCAGGCTGACTGTCACTTGGACTGACGCTTCCGCTGTTACTTCGACTTTCATCATGATTGTGACTGGTTCTGAACTCTTGTTGAAAGGCCCGACTCGCATTGATCCACTCCATGTGGTTCATGGAGTATTCCTCCCATTCAGATCGTGTTTCTTGTGTCACATAGGGATACAGAAGGACGTGTTTGCTTCCCAACAATGCCATGGCCGCCGTGGCACGGGCCGCAAAGTCTGGTATGGTAACGAACGGAAAGCTTTGGTGCGTCGCCAAAGTGATCCCAACACTCAGCATGTCCATGGTTTGAAGTTGTCTCACACCGTGATCATGAAAGCCATTGATAAGCTGTTGCCCCAATGCATCAAAATGAATTTGAAGATGGAGTTCTTCCCAGTGTTGGGTGGACTTGAAGACACTCACGACAACCAAAGAGACCATGATCAGCATGACCAACACAGAGATCCTTTGTTGCAGTCGATGGCCCATTTTGAAAGTGACCTGAACCGCCATGGCCAGAATCAGAACGATGCCGAGTGCCATGGCAAAAGCAAAGCTTGGCTGCTTCCACACCAAGGCAATGAGAAAGGCAATCACAAGTCCAATGGCCACCAAGCCCAGACCGAAAAGAAGAAAACTTCCCTTGTGGCTTTGCAGGAATTTGCAAAGAATCTGCTCACAGGTAACCGGCAGAGCTTCCAGTGGAGTTGGCTGCGTTGGTTCCACTTCCACTGCCAATTCAGCGCTGGTGAGATGCGGCTCATTGTCATGGTCATTTTCGTTTGAGATTTCATTCACGAATGGAGTCTCGTGCTGCTGATCAGTGCCAGCAGTGGCACACACAACTTGTGCTTCTGTGTTTGA
>Ga0163148_10002928_pt1 | contig 19645 bp, 4 predicted proteins | sample OliLakLV19MP7P2_FD_148606 | JGI IMG/M metagenome (GOLD analysis project Ga0163148, IMG submission 148606) | Freshwater microbial mat bacterial communities from Lake Vanda, McMurdo Dry Valleys, Antarctica- Oligotrophic Lake LV.19.MP7.P2 | ecosystem: Environmental > Aquatic > Freshwater > Lake >...
TTACAAAAAGCAACTGTAAAAATGTTCCAAAAAAGATTTAAAATGCAATCTTTTCGTTATTTTTGACTATGCAAATAGCAAATGGAGCATTTGATTACAGCCATTTAATTCATAGTCCCAAAGGGATCATAACTAGAAGTACTTAAAACCATCGCAGGAGTAGTATCATTCATTGCTTAAAAATAACGTAAAAATTACATATTTAGCATATTTCGGCTGTTTTTAGAGCAAATTTTAATGGGTTTTGAGGGCTAGATGCACCTTGTCAATTTCCATATCAATAAATTGCTGTGCGTAACTAACATATTTATAAAATTCTTTGCTGTTTGAAGAATGTCCTGATATGTTCCTAACCATAATTTCCGGCATTCCAAGCGTTAAAAGAGTGGTAATTGCTGTTCTTCGCATTGTATGGGTAGTAACTAGATCACAAAATCTAAATATACTATGGCTGCCAGAATCTTTAAGGATGGTTACTTCCTTAGCTACTCCTTTCTTTTCGCGCTTTTTTCCGATCTCGTAGGTCCAACCTACTTTCAAACAAAGCTCCTTCAATATCAGGTTAAGCCGATTGTTGCTGATTTGAGGCAATAATTTTTTATGCCCTTTGTACTTCGAAATAATCTGTATCGCATAATCAGGCAATTTAACCCTGGTATCAGTTGATGTTTTCAATGATCTAACCTTTAAATAAACAGAATTGGATGTGCTTTCAACGTTTTTATTAGTTAGATTCATTAAGTCAGAAAATCGCAAACCTACAGTGCAACCAAAAACAAAAATATCCTTTGCTCTTTGGAGATAGGCTGGTAATGACTGCTCAAATTCAGTATTGTAAATCAAAAACTGTAGTTGGTCAGGAGACAAAACCGTTATTGGAATATTTTCAGTTCTGATATAGAAATTGGAATGAATGTCACCAGTAAAAACTGCTTTATCTTTCTTTAAATAATTAAAGAATGTTCTTAATACTTTAAAATGCGCTCCTACGTAGTTATCGAAACACCCAAGGGAGTAAAGATGATCAGAATATTTACGATAAAACCGCTTCCAATAAACGTTCTCAGATATTAATTCCCTCGAATTTAGACGTTGCAAAACCCGAATGCGCATATTGAAATCCGAAAGTTTAGAAAAGCGAAGTATTTCGTTCCTTACAAGTGAATACCTTTCAACGGTATTTAAACGAATTTTACTTCCGTCTTTTTTTAGCCTTTTGCCGGATCTACTTTCTGAAATGAATTGGTCGAAAAGGGAGAAAAATGCTAGTTCTTTGTTCATAAGATTGATTTTTGGGTTAAATAATTCACTAAAATGTAATAATTAATTATCGAAGTTAGCGACCCTAATAAAAACTCGCTGTAAAAGCCGAAAGAATGCAGTGTAATGGAATGAATGAAGCTGCGAGCAGAGTTGTAGGTTGGGGGCAAAAAGCCTTGAAGGTATACATTGCGATTAAGACTAGAGTAACAGGATACACAAACCTTCACAACAAAAGGGGGTGGTTTGATTTATTTGACGGCAAGGAGCTGAACTCTGGTTTCCGAGGCAGCAATTAAATAATTGTAGACTTTTTTTATTTATAGTGTAAACTTGTTAATTCTATTCGCATTCTAAACCCACAACAATAATGTATGCCAACATTGTTAAGAAATATCAAATAAGCCATTGATTGATACAATCAAATTCATTTAAAAGCAACATAATTTTAAAATGTAAAACAACTCTCTTTTGAGTTATTAATTCTGTTTTGCATTTTTCATTTTGATTGCAGTATTACAGTCTCAATCGACCCTCTATTTTTTAATTCTACAGAAACATACAGTGTTATTAAACTCATTCAAATTTAATGAGAAAAATTGGCAAATGATTTTAAATTACTATAATTGTGATTCTACAAATTATACCACTTTATTAATTCCTGAAAATATGTGCTATTTAATTACCCAATTGATTGTCTATATACCGATAAATATTGTTTACTATTCTCATAAGGAAATAGTAAGTAATTTCACATTATACTCATGACTTCCCACAAGGAGTTACTCTTGGTTAGAAAATATTTTTTCTCACCTTTTATGCGCTCACTGTAACTATTTTTAAACCGAAGCCCTCTTTGTTCAATTCTTAATATTCACGGTAAACAGTTAATGAATTGGTGAAATTTAAAAAATAATAAAAAAATATTCAAAAAAATTTGGAAATTCAAAATAACCGATTTAATATTGATTAACATTTAAGGCTTTTGAAAACAAAATCACATTAAATACCCAAAAACCAAAGAATGTAGAGTCACCTATGTGGCTCTAATCAAGAAAACACGCATGCAATATTAAGTTAGCAAAACAATTATCCCGCTAACTTGCAATATTATCGACCTGAACCCGCGATAAACAAACATCTGTAACGAACCTGTGACAATTGATCTGATTTGAAATAAAATCGGAAAACTAAATTTTTGTGCTTTTTGAAAACAAGATTTTCAAGATATCGTTATCACTTTGCCCGATATTTTTTATTGGGAAGTATATCTCTAATTTCAATTATGAGTTATAGTCAAGTAAATATTACAATAAATAAAAATGGTATTTCAACAACGATAGATTTGTGGGATATCAGCATAACGTTATTAAATCCTGAACAGCAAATAATTGATATTGAATTAACAGTATATAATAATAATGAAGATGTATTATATAAAGGAATTAAAGAGCAAGTAATTATTCTGGGAATGCAACGCTACATTATTGCTCCGACAACATTAACTGGAATAACAGAGGAATATAATTTCCCTCAAACGGAGGAAAAGAAAAAAATAACAGACAAAAATAAAATACCGGCGGGTGATTATGTTTTATGTGTCAGCATTTTCAGCCATGAACCAAAAGTAGAACTTAACCGAAGCTGCGATTTTATTACGGTTAAAAACTCGATTACCGATTCTTTATTGCAGGCAGGAAGGAACAGAATTCCGGGACTTAATTTTCAACTACACGGATCGGCGGAGATATTCAGTTATATGGATGTTTTTACCGATAAAAATGCCCTTACAATCGCACATAGAAATAGCGGAATTTACATCAATCCGTCATTGCAAGCTTTCGGATATCCGGTAACGGCTTCAATTTATTACGATACAGACAGTGATTTTTATTACCAAAATATACCCACCTTTCAGTTCAACTTTGACACAAAAGAGTATCAGACAATTTTAGAAGCACGGCTTCAACAAAAACTAGAAGAAAGATCGGGAATAGATCCTGCAAAATACGCCTCTGCAGTTTCTATGATAGAAGAATTTAATGGTCTAGAAAGTCTTACCAACAACGCTTATTTCCAGAATGAAATGCAATATCTGGACAGCCTTCAGGTATATGAAAACTATTTATCAGATTCGGTAGCAGTAGATGTATTAAATAAAAAGATAGAAGAATATAGTGCTAAAGACTATGAACAATTACTTGCCGATTCATTAAATTCCGACTCCTCTGAAGTCTATCGTCAGGCGCTGGCAACAAAAGATTCTTTGATACAGGTAAAGGATTCTGTTTTACAGAAGATCGAAAAAGCGAATGAACTCATATCGAAGGCAAAAAGTTATAAAAACATATTGGATAAAAAGGAAGAATTACAACAAACAATTTTGCAGGATTCGAGTGTAGCGGTAGTTAAATCACACTACGACGAGTTTCAAAACTTTGATGCAGGAACACTTACCGACCCTGAAGCGGTTAAAGAAAAATTAAAAAACATTGATCAACTTAAAAAAATAGAATCCTTTGTCTCGGGATTTAATGCCCTACAGTTTGGAGCTACGGTTCCAAATTATTCAGAATTTTCAATTAGTGGAGTTTTATTAAACGGATTAAATGTAAATTATACGATTGGTAATTTTAATTTGATTGGAATTGCAGGTAGAATAAACGATAATTTATCATTATTTCAACAAGATAAAAGCCAAAACACGTATAGTAAATTATATGTTGCAGGATATGAACAGAAAGTGACTGAAAAATTCACCTATAGTTTATACATGCTTAATTCAGATTTTACAGATGAGGACTCCCTGTCTTTCTATAACTTTTTGGAAAGTAATAACACCATTGCAGGTAAATTCAATTCTTTGATATTTAGGAATAAAATCAAATTAGAGGGAGACGTGGCCCTTTCATATGCACAGAATAAAGATGTATTGGCGTTTGATGATCCGGAAGCAGGTGATCAAAGCAAGTCGGGTTTCTGGTTGTTTCAAACCATCGCACAAAATGATAATTTTGATGATGGTTCCTTTACTGATAAAGCAGGCAAACTTACTTTATCTTCTGTTTTATTTAAAAACAATACTACCCTTTCACTTACATCCCGATATGTTGGTAGTGGCTTTTATACACCAGGCAATCCGTTCTTACTTAACGATGTTTTTAATATAGAGTTCGGTGTTGATCAGAATCTTTTAAAAAGAAAAGTATTGGTATCGGCACATATCATAAAAAACCGCGATAACCTCGAAGGACTGAAAGAAACCACTACATCCTATTATAATATGAAAGCAGGATTGCGGATCAATTATCCCAAGCTACCGATGATCAGTATTGATTATTTGCCGAATGTGATCATCAATAATTATGATCAGATAGAAGTAAATACATTATCGGCAACTTCAGCATATTCTTACAAAATAGGAAAAATCCCCTGCATTGCTTCAGTTAGTTTTATTAAACTCCATACTTTGAGTGCGGCAAATGATACAACAAACTTTCACAGTAGATTTTATAATGTAATAAATAATCTAAATTTTAAAAAGTTCAGCGTACAGACTTGTTGGAATTTGAATGAGGCGTTCAGTTTTACAGAGAACATTTCCTTTCAGACGATCAGCGTGGGAACACGGTTTACCGCATTAAAGTATTTGGAAATTTTTACAAACCTGCAGATGACCGGAGATAAAAACAACGCATTCGATCCTGGTGGTCTGCTGGAAATAAATGTTAATGCAATTAAAGCAATGGGATTTAAATTAGGCATCTATGTTTATCCAGAACAAAGTATAGAATACATCACTAATATTCAAAATATATCATCAACATATGCATATTTTTCGGCAATCTTTAATTTTTGAGTTATGAAAAAACGATTGATTTTACCATCACTTTTACTATTGACCTCCCTAATGAATGCTCAGGTAACGGTAACAGCAATTGCACCTGGACCAAGATTTACGATTGATGACCTGTGGAATATAACCCTAATAAGAACCAATCCAAATCTTGCAAATGCCTTGGTAAATGTAACTGTAACGGTATTTGATAATCAGGTTTCAAAAATAGTGACAAGCACAACAAAACGTTTTCAATTTACCAACACGATCATTAATATCAATAAAGCAAATTTAAGACCCTATCAACCCATTTCTGTTGAGTATACCCAACGAGGTTTCAAAAATGAATTAGCAAAACAAGGTGGCATATTCCCATCGGGCAACTATAAAGTTGAAATATCCTGTAATTCTGTAGACATTGGCGAAAATACTGAACCGCTTGGAAAATATGTCTATAACATAAATGCTGAATTATTAATGCCCATTCAACTTATCAGTGTTTACAACAACGACACCATCGAAGATGAAAGTCCGATGTTTAACTGGATTCCACCATACCCATTGCCAATTGGAAACATTACCTATGAAATTAAGTTAACTGAGATTGAGCCAAATGAAACACCGCTTTCAGCAATTCAAAGGAACCAACCTCAACTCAAAGCAGACGTTGTAAATCAAAATTCGTTTTTTTATTCCGTTGGTTCTCCACAATTAATCAAAGGAAAAGAATATGCATGGCAGGTAATTGCTTATAATGAGAATGGAAATTATTATTCGGGGAGTGATACCTGGAGGTTTGTATATGATTATGGAGAGGATTCTTTGAGCATAGATCCACCATTTTATTTTTTAATGGATCGCGAACTATCAAGTTCCATTGTATACATTGATAGCAATCTATTACCATTAAAATTTCCCGATGAGTACATACGGCTTGATAGTATAGTTTCTATTACTATTACAAACGATAATGATGAAATCGTTGGTGATGAAGCTGATATCCCCTTGGCTTATGGTAACGGAAGTAATTATACCTATATTAATATGTGTCCGGATAAATATGAATTGGAGAATGGTCTGTATATTCTGGAGATAGTCTTAGTAAATCAACAACGATATTATTTACGCTTTAGAAAAAATAGCTTGCCTGATTCATGTTATTAAAATAATTAAAATCTTACATCAATTAAATCCATTCATATGTTACGAACATTAAGAAATAGCAAATTAATGAAGGTTGTCATGGTACTGACTAGCATTCAAATAATTTTCGGGAATGCAGTATCAAATTTTGTATTCGCAAATGGTCCTTCCCAGCCTGAAATGCAGGGACCAAGTGCAATGAATGTTGAAAATTGGGTCGATCCATTTACCGGTGATTTTAGCTACTCCATACCGGTTTTGGATTTAGGTGATATTCCTCTTTCACTTAATTATCAGGCAGGTATTACCATGGAACAAGAAGCTAGTTGGGTTGGTTTGGGATGGAATTTAAATCCAGGTTCCATATCAAGAAGTGTGAGAGGTTTGCCTGATGATTTTAAATATGATGAAGTAATTGACGAAATGAGTATGCGGCCAAATAAAACGTTTACGGCAACAGTGGGATTAGGAAAGGAATTATTTGGACTAGAAAAACTTCCCGGGGGAGCTGTCGTTGAATCTGACGATAAAATGGGATTAGGTTATAATTTAAATTTTTCATTTAATAATTATGAAGGCCTTTCTGTAACTTCATCCTTCAATCAAACATTTAAATTAGGTCAATTCGCAACAGTAGGATATTCAGTAAATTCGCCTAGCCCTGATGAGTTTGGGGATGTCGGTGTTAATATCGGAATTAATCTGGAAAAACTTATTAATAGAAATAAAGAATCAGATGGAGATGCCGGAAGATTAAGCACTTCAGTTAATACATCCTTTTCCACTACAAAAGGGTTAGAAAAGGTCTCACTTAATGCAAATTATACTTATGTATCCTCTATGCTTAAAAATCCTAAAAATGGAGCTAAAAGTTCGATAGGGTTTGGAGGTGGCTACAATCATAATATGGATAAAACATATTCTCCCAAACCTCAACACTCTTTCAAAAATTATGCTGTAGCTGGTAATGTTAAATTTGGATTTGCCTTTTTAGCTGCTGATGCTTTTATCAATGGCGCAGTGTCTTATTCTGAGCAAAAACTAGATGAAAGCGAATTAGTAAAAAGCAGTAAGGCGGTTGGATATTTATATTTAGATAATAATAAGGAGGATGAAAATTTACTCCTGGATTTTAACAGAGCAAATGATGGTCAAATTTATGAGAGCACGGATTATTTGTCAATGGGATATTTAACATACGACCTATTTAATGTTTCTGCTCCCGGATTTGGCGGAAGTTTTAGGGCATATAGAAATGATATCGGATATATTCAGGAACCGCATACTAAAGTTACTTCTAATTCCGGTACAGCCGGATTTGAAGCATCAATCGGAAATATTACGAGTCCAGGGATAGATCTGGGATATGTTAATGTTTCCAATAGTGGTGAAAATTGGGATGGAACTCCCGCAAATTCTATGTTTCAATATGGAATTGATAATACAATAAATACTCCTCAGGAACGGGTGCATTTTGCAATGATAGGAGAACCTACATTTACAGACGAATCAAATTATATGGATGATTGGGGTGGAAGAAATGCAATAGAAATGAAAGCGGAGAATTTGGTTGGGACAACTTCAGTATTTACGGAATTTAAAACAGAAGGCGGAAGCTACAGTGGCATACCAGCTGCTTCAAAAAATCGAAACGAAAGGGTTTCCCGAAATACTACCATTAGTTATTTTACAAAAGAGGAAATTGACAGACGCGGTTTAAACACAAAATATAAAATTTGTGAATCCGCAAAACCAAATCATATCGAAAGAATAATAGTTACAACCTCCGACGGAACAAGATATGTGTATGGTTTACCGGTATACAATATCACACAACAGGAAGTAAGTTTTAACGTTGGTAAAGACGAGGATTGCTCAACAATTCCGACGCCCCCCGCGGATAACCTAAAAACATATTCTGCCACACAAAATACATCGGGAAATAAAAGTGGTAAGGATTGGTTTTTTCATAAAACTACAACACCTGCATATGCACATAGCTATATGTTAACGGAGATTTTATCTCCTGATTATGTTGATGTAACGGGAGATGGAGCTACAAATGATGATTTAGGCAATTATGTTAAGTATAGTTATGGGATAGATACTGATCCTACAGAAGACGGTGAATTTTATGAACCAAATGTGCCGATTTTTAAATGGAGGACTCCATTCACTGCTGATGCCATGTTGGGAAACTTTTATGAGGGATTGAAACAAGATTGCACTGATGACAAGGTTAATTATGTATATGGGGAAAAAGAAATATGGTATTTGAATAAAATTGAAACTAAAAGATACCTGGCAGAATTTATTATTTCCGAACCTGGTGATGGAGGAAGACATGATGGTTACGAGGTTGCCGGTATTAATGGCGGCATGGACGAATATCCGGAAGAAAATTTAAAATTATCACAATTGGATGAAATCAGGTTATATTCTTTGTCAGATTATTATTATGATGATCCACAACCGATAAAAACGGTTCACTTTAAATATAATTATTCTTTATGTAAAGGATATCCTGCAAATTCGGAAATCACAGAAGGTAAATTAACTTTAGAAGAAGTATATTTCACTTATAATAATTCACAAAAATCAAAATATAATAGTTATACATTTGAATATCTTGATAATGATGATGTTGCGGGTTATGATTTCCCTTACAATTTCATGTATTCAGACCGCTGGGGAAATTATAAAGAACCGGGAGCTCTATCAAATATTGAGTTTCCATATGTTGACCAATCCGATCCTACACAAGCTAATATAAATGCCGCCGCATGGTGCCTTTATAAAATTCATACCCCTGGCGGAGGACAAATTGAAATAGAATATGAAAGTGATGACTATGCATATATTCACGATTTACCAGCTACTCAATTATTCGAAATATATAAATTTTCGAATGAAGCAAATAAAAATACTCCAGCAGAGTGGACCTACGAAATGTTTGAAGGTGATGTTGGATTCATTTCGAATAACAATTTCCTAATTTTTAAACTTTCTGATCATTTATTGGATATTGATTTTGACGATACACAAGCGGATAATTATGTAAAAAACAACTATATTTTATTTGATGATCTGGATCCATTAAATCCAAACGGTATAATTAAAAATCTATATTTTAAAGTTTTGACCAGTACAAATGCTGATGGAGAGCCTAGTAAAAATGAATACGTAACAGGATATTGTAAAATTGATGTCAGCGATAGTGAGTATGCAGGCGCAATAAAAGGTGTATCAGATGATTATGAATATGGATATATAAGACTTGAAAGTGCGGAAATTAAACATGATTTGGATTTTTCAGAAGTTAATCCAATCGCAAAAACTGGATGGCAATTTACGATGTTAAATGCTAAAAAGAATATTGTAAGTGAAACTTTTTCAGAGGATGAATCCATGGAAAATTTTCTAAGTTTTATTACTAAAATTGTGCCGATCACGTCGCTCCTTGATATGTTTAGAAATCCAAATGAAAAAATGGTCAATAATGGGTATTGCAAAGAAATGGTTGAGGATCACTCATGGGTTCGGTTAAAAAACCCGTATAGTAAGAAATTGGGAGGTGGGCATCGCGTTAAGCAAATTACTGTATTTGATAATTGGGAGGAAATGACAACTGATGATGGTGTGGAATCAAGTTATGCCAAAGAATATAATTACTCCTTGAAAAATGGAGAAAGTACCGGTGTTGCGGCATATGAACCCGCTTTAGGGGGTGATGAAAATCCTAAAAAGATCGGGAAATTTTATGGCTACGATCCAACCAAAAAATATAAATATAATTTTTACAATGAAACACCCTTCGGAGAAGAATTTTTTCCGGCACCGGTTGTAGGTTATTCAAAAGTCACAATAAAAAATATTGATATAGCTGGAGTGAATAGGACAGCAGTTGGCAAAACTGTTTATGATCATTATACAACTAGAGACTATCCATTTCAAACACAAGCAACCTCTTTAGAACCAATCATTATAAAATCTGATTATTCAGCTGTTGCAGTTTTCCCTGCTCCTTACTATCACATGTATACAGCATCTCAGGGATTTTCAATCACAACAAACGATATGCATGGAAAACTCAAAAAGGTTTCAAATTATGCCGAAGGAGAAAGTGAGCCCTACAGTTCCACGGAATATAAATTTTATGATGACGGTAATAAACATTTAATAAGTACTGTTAATGCAATTGATGACCAAAATAATATTGATGAATATGAATTAGGAGTTACAATTGATCATACATTAGATTACAGATCCAGTAATACAAATACGATTGGTGGCAATTTGGATTTAAATCTTGACTTGTTTTTAGCGGGTGCACCTCTTCCAATTCCTTTCGTAAATGCAATGATTGGTGTTGATGTTAGTTTTGAAAGAGTAAATACAGTGGTTTCAACAAAAGTGATCAATACTATTGGAATTATTTCAGAAACGATTGTGAAAGAGGAAGGCTCTACTATAAATCAGAAAAATGAATTATGGGACCTGAATAGTGGAACTGTAATTCTAACTTCAACGCAAAATGAATTCGATGAACGATATTATTCCCTGTCATATCCAGCCTATTGGCATTATGACGGCATGGGCCTCGCCTCAAAGAATATAGGATTTACTTTTGATAGTAAAACAGAAGACGATCGTTTTGATTGGAACTCAGGACTTTTAGATGATGCCGATGAATTATATGATCAACTAGTACCGGGTGATGAAATTTTATTTACGGTAAAATATAGTATTGATGCAGATGGTGACATTGACCCGGGTTACGAATCTTATTTTCGAGCAATTGTATACAATGATGGCACTGATGCCTATTTAATTGATGACTATGGAAATCCTCCTCCATTTATTGTTGCGGGTAAAACAGCAAAAGAAATTGTCGGAAAGGTTTTCAGATCTGGAAGAAGGAATATGCAAACAGTTTCCATGGGAGGACTTGTTACAAGGGATATTCCAATAAATGAGGAAGTCACCCACTTGGAAGTAGGAGCAGGTAAAAAGATTATTTCGGCCTCCGCTTCAGAATATTCCGACGCATGGAATATGTTGTGTCAATCAGGAGCAACACCCGCACCTATTAAAAAATGTTATTGTGACCCAGCTCTAACTATTGCAGGTGACCAATTTGTGAATTTCTTTACGGCCTTCCTGGGCGAAAAATATTTATATCAAAACAATACACTAGCAATACATGAATTTCCAATTGATGCCGATGAAGCGTTTTACTATGAATTTACCCCTTTATTAAATGATTTAATGAGTAATGGGTATAATATCGTTGATGTAAATATTGTAACGGATGAAGATGATGGTGATATTCACTTTGATTTTTTGAATGATAATCTAACTGGGAGGGAAGAATGTAGTTTTAAATTATCATTCACTGGAGTTACTGATTGGGGTCTTATTATAGATGATATTTTTGACTCACCAAGTGACCCCCAAATTGAAATAATTGTTACTGATGAACCACTAAGTTGCGCTGATGTTTCATCATTTGAAGTGTCTATATCATACACAGATACGGAAGGAGATATTCAAACTTTAATAGGCGTCTCTAATGAATTTGATTGTATACCATTAAGGGAGTGCACAAACCTCACTTATGCACCAACTTCATGTTACGGAAGTATTGGAGAATATGCTAACCCTTATTTAAGAGGAGTTCTAGGTGTCTGGAATAAAAAAATGGATTATACATTTTTAGTTAACAGGAACAATAATTCCTACTCTGACATTAATAGTATAAATTTAAAAACTGATGGTTCATATGAATCCTTCAATAAATTCTGGAATTACAGCAGCGGTTGGAATAAAAGCGGTGATATTACAGGTTGGCAATGGACAGCACAAGCAAATAAACATGATATATCAGTAGGTGGTATTGAATCAGTAAATCCGCTTAATATATTTACCTCCTATTCTTACGGATTAAATAATACTACTGCAGAAATGGTATGCGATAATTCGCCTTACAAACAGATTGGGTTTGAAAATTTTGAGGATGATTATTATCTCAGCGCTATTTTTATAAAAGAATGTAATTCTGAACATTTTGATCTAACTCCATCAATTGAAGATGGTACAATTACTTCAAGGTGGGCACATACAGGTAATTATAGTATGCAATTAGAGGAAAGCGGAGTCACTTCCTATTATCTTGAGGATCTTATACCTGAAATTGTAACAAGAACTACCTATGAAACTCCATTCACTATTAGTGATAAGGATTGCCTTCCGCAATTTTCTCCCGACAAAAATGCTGAAACTGCTAAAAAGTTTCTGATTGATTATTGGGTAAAAGAAACTGATTTTATAAATGACAATGTACTAGATGCTGGAACCAAAGTTGTATTTGACGTAACACTTGACGAAGTTTCTATTTTGGATGTTGGGAGTGAGAAAATTTCTGACCCAATTGATGGATGGAGAAGACATGAATATACCTTTACTGTAGCTGAAGAATCAACAGGTGAATTTGAGATAATTTTTACAAACACAGGAACAGGTACCTATCCAGTTTATATTGATGATATTAAAGTGCAACCTTTTGAAGCAATATCCATGACTTATGTCTACGATAACAGAACTCAAAGATTGATGGCTGAATTAGATGCAAATCATTATGCCACTTTTTATGAGTACGATGAAGACGGACAATTGATCCGCGTCAAGAAAGAAACTGAACGCGGAATTATGACAATTCAGGAAGGAAGATATAATCTGGTAAAAAAATAATTCGAACCATTTAAAACTATTTTATGCTGAAAAGTATAATTTCCCGCTATTGCAATTTTGGAAATAAAATTGTTCGCACTGGAACTTGTTTAATAACTTTAATTCTGTGCCTGAATAGTCAAAAAGTGTATTCCCAAATATCCTCAATACTATCCGGTCCTAAGTATGTTAAGGATTATGATTGGACACCCCCGGGGCTTACTAATGTTATTCAATTAACAGATGCAGAAGCTGTTAGTGGAGTAGCATATGATTTTACTGATAAACAAGTAAATAATTATGTACGATTATATATTGATCACAATAAAAAAGATTATTTTACTGCAGATAAATCATATGTTGTTACTTTTCAATTAAAATATTGGACACATTCCGTTCCTTATGATCCAGCCTATCCACCACTTACAGCATCTTTGACAGAAGTCACAGTTTCTCCTAATCCCTCCCTAAGAGTAGATTATGATTATGACAATAACGCAGCATTTGTTGATTTAAACGAATACAGATTTAATAATGCTTATAAAATTAAGATTACCATAATTTCAGTAAAAAACGCTGCTGGAACTAATATAACAAATGCAAATCTCCCGGATGGTCTTGCGTTTGAATTGGGCATTGAAAGAGAGCGATATTATGAATTCGACCCTGCAGATCCTGATAATGGAAAAGATATGGAGGTGCACTGGGATGATGAATTCAATCAGATTGGCATTAATCATTTTGCTATGGATGGTGCCACACATTATGATGTCGAATGGACCTATTCAAATAATTATTCTTCAACTAATCTTGCAACAGAATTGACTGAATCTGAATGTGAATTTGTTTTTCATAATAATAGTACCAGAGTGCAAGTAAATTCCAATAGTGCAATTAACTTTCCTGCAGTTTTCGATCGAGGATACGTGATTGCAAGAGTAAGAGGGAGTGGTGTGGACATTAGTGATTGGAATGGAGGACTTGATAAAATTTTAATTGGTAATTGGAATATCCTCGATAATTATGATGATGGTGCTGAGAATAAATATCTTGTTTCTGAAATTGAACTTACAGAAGGTATCCCTTTCTTACTAATTGGTGATGCCGGACAACCGGAACATGAGTCCGATAAAAATTGGATGTACCAAGCTACTTACGCAGAGGAAGGAAAAATGAAACATACCATTACATATATGGATGGTACAATGCGCGGTAGACAAAGTGTTGTGCTTGCAAATACTAATAAGGAAGTTTTAATAGCGGAAACCTTTTATGACCATCAGGGAAGAGCCGCAGTTCAAAGTCTGCCTGCTCCGGCTGCATTAATTGATGGTACAGGCAGAGACCGTGAAATAAAATATTTTGAAAATTTTAATGTTAATTTATCTGATGAAAAATTCAGTAAACTTGATTTTGATAAAGATGAAACAGGTGATGAATGCGAACCCGATTTAAATATATTTGGAAATACATCTGGTTCGGGTAAATATTATTCAGAGGAAAATAATTTTACAAATGACTTTAATGCATTTATTCCTGATGCAGCAGGTTATCCTTTTGTGTTAACTGAATTCATGCCTGATATGACAGGCAGAATCCGAAGGCAAACCATGCCTGGACCAGATCATAATATTGTGGATGGCCATGTAACAAAATATATGTACGGAACACCATTTCAGGAAGAATTGGACAGGCTTTTCGGAACTAATGTTGGTGATGCATCACATTATCAAAAAAATGCCATCATTGATCCGAATGGTCAGGTGAGTGTATCCTATATTGATATGAAGGGAAATGTTATTGCTACTGCCCTTGCTGGTACAGGATCATCGAGTACTGAAATGTTAATTAACGATGATACTGAGGCAGAACTATATGCCGAAGCAAGTAAAACATATATAATAGATTTATTGGATCAGGATCCATTAGATGAGATAGGAGGAAAAAATTTCTTTTCCGATGATAATATGACACTTTCATCAAGCATGCCTATTGTTGTTACGGAAACTGCAGACTACGAATTTGTTTATAACATGGTTGGAATTGACTATATGGAGGAATGTTTAGGTTCGATCTGTTTAAATTGCGTGTATGACCTTCATATTCAATTATTGGATGAATGCAAATCAATAGTTGGAGGTGTTGATTATACAATCCAAATTGGCGACATGCCCGTTTCATCTGTTGACGAAGTTTCCTTGGATTGTGAAGACTCTAATGATGGCACGCAAACATTTTCTGCAATCAGTTTAGAAGTTGGAACTTACACAATAACTAAAACACTTAGCATAAATGAGAAAGCAATGGAAATATATGCAAATATTTATGCTGAAAAAGTTGCGGAATTAAATTTAACCGGATGTTTTACCTCACTTGAAGAATTTGAAACAATTTACGAAGGGGAAATAGATGAAACAGATTGTGATATAGATTGCGATTATTGCGGAGAATTGACGGATGTAGGCACCTTTATAACAGAACATGCTTCAGTAATAGATCCTTCAGAGGAAGAAGAAGCCGCATTAACCGATCTTTTTAATAAACTACTGGAGGATTGTAAAACAATTTGCGGTTTACCTGCAAATGATTTTTGCGCAGTTGGGTATAATATGATGCTGGAAGATGTCAGTCCGGGAGGACAATATGCGGAATATCTCGATCCGGAAACGGGAGAAATAAATACAAACCTTTTTAATCTATCAATTTTAAATCAATCTTCAAATATATTTTCTTTGAAACCTTTTGGCACAGGGTTGGGCGCCATTTTACTTTATCGTAGCTGGAAATCACCCTTGAGGTTTATTGATGGAGATTGGGAATTTGCTTATTTTAATGAAGATGGATCACCTTCTAAAATTTATGTTGAGGATGGTGCTGTATATCCCGAGGCAATGGGGTCTTATGTAGATGAATTTGGTGTATACATTTTACCTCAAGAGTTAATTAATATTGAAGATTTTATATACTATTATCTTAATAATCCTTCTTGGGCACATTCACTGGTTATTTATCATCCAGAATGGGATTATTATGAAAACTGTTCTGGAATATATGAATTTACAGCAGATGTATTAACATTAGGTGTTGAATACAATTCCTTTGAATTTGATGCATATTTGATTGATAATGCTTTTGCGGCTGATACATGGGACGACTTGATACACCCAGAAGAGGAAGATCCGTTTTTTGATGCAGGTTTTGATGCAGGTGATATGGATGACAAATTACATCTGATTTTCGAATGTGGGACTTATGATATAACAGCATATCAACTTGCATATATTCAGGCTCATGTAGCCCCTTCCTTGATATATTCTTGGGATTGCGATGACCTAAATACTTATATGGTTGGAACCGGTTTTGATACTGATGAAGAATTTATGGTTGATGATTATTCTACGTGGTTAGCTTTTGTTGGAATTTATACTGGTTTAAAACATGATATGTGGCAGGAGGCAGCGAATATTTATGTTGACACTAAGAAATCATATAACGGCTGTATTGGCACTGATGCGTATAATTTTGACTATTCCTATGCTGATCCCTTTGCAACTGAAATTACAAATTTTACCGATTTATTTTCAGGATATTATATCTGTGGTATTCCTTCAGGAGTTTATTTAACGAAAAAAACCCCAAGATTTCCTGACCCATTAAACACTTTCGGTTTCCCTCTTGGAGATGATGAACCCGAGATGGATGAATCCATTGAAGGTTTTTATGATGTATCAGACCTTGCCTATTTTGAATCAACCGGAAATCCGGCTAAAGCAAGAGACCTTGAATATTTTTTAGATGGTTGGGCTGAAGCAGGAATTTTAATTGCATCAAATGATATCTTAGATAACATTGAATTAACTAATAGATTGTGGGAAGATTTTCAAGTATGCGAATTGGCGAATGAAGATGGATGGGATCCTGAGATTAGTATTGATGGTTTAACATTAACTTGGGCTCCATCCAGTACTCAATTAACACTTGTAATTGAAGCGGGAGCTCCGATTGGAATGACCTTTGAGGATATTACAGATTTTTATGACATAAAAATTATAAGCGAAACGGAATTTGAAATTGAAGCATCAGTAGATATTAGCGGTGTTATTACAGATGATGTTTTATTAAGCGGTGTGGTTGGAAGTTGTATCGACATTTCGGATTATTCTTTTATTAATTCTACCTGTGATTTGACACCTGAGGCAAATGCTTTTTGGACTATCATGAATATTAAATTTGATGCAGATGATTTCTTTTCGGATGGGGAAATTGTAGAATCACTTGTATTTGTTCCACAATTGGAAAAATATTTAGGGGTTGCAACAGCTACAGAGCTGTACCAATGGGAATACGTAAGTTCTACTGAGTTTAAAATAACTAATGAAACTGGTGATCGGTATATTACAATGCATTTAACAACTCCGATTAGTGCTGATGAATTTATTAATTCTCTTTCAGGTGTTTCGATCGATACTTATGTGGGTCCTAATAAAAACTTCACCTTTTTACAGGAATCAATTACAGAACCATTTTTCGGGTATGCCGACTGGAATTGGGGGGTTACCGATATTTATGATTTCCCTATTACTAATTGCGGATTTGATTTTCCCATATCATGCAGTGAGCCAGAACATTATAATAGAATTGATCTGGAAAATCTATTGCAAAAACTTGTAACGGACGGTGATTTAATTCCTGCCGGTGACATAAATCTCGATGCGTTAACAGAATATACTCCAAGCTTGGAATTATTAACTGGTTCTCCTCTGACAGATGAAGTCTGGAGGGTAATAGAGGTTACCGAAGATCATTTGGTAGCAGCAATCAGCACCATAATCGAGGAGGAGTATACTGATAATTGCGCATTTGAATTTGTCATTTCTGATCCTGAAATGATAGAAGAGTTTGCCTTTGATGACGATATTATAACTGCAATTAATTCCATCACAAGTGATTATTCAGAATCGCTTTCTTCAGAATTTACGTATGATTTTATTACCCAGTTTTATGATGGCACTAATTTATATGATATCAGAACTTCTGGTTGTGTTCCTGTCAAGAATTGTAACGATTGTGATGACGCACTTTCACCTTCAAGCACTCCTGGAACTTTTGCAGAACTTGAAATGGTTGTTGGAATTAATAATATCTCCAATGGAGAAAGAAAAATCGATATTACCGGATCGCATCCCGATTTAAGCGATGATGTTTTAAGTACAATTGTTGTTACATTTGGGGCAACAGCTATAATTGTAAATGTAACATCTGAACTGGTTACGACTTCATCTGAATTTGATTTATCTGTTGGTACTCATTTAGAATCTATATTAGGTTTCTATGAATCAGATATTGTAAATCTTTTATCAACATCTTACACATCACCGAATTTTTTTATAAATTTAGAGATGGGTTCAGCAGCGCCTTTACCTTCTATATTAGCACTTGATGATGAATGCGTTTCCAATACCATCCATTTTGAAGAATTCGAAATGATCAATGATTGTTTTGAAAATTTAATGTTGGTTGCACATTCCAATGCACAAACTGCATATAATAGGCAAATTGAAACTTTAAAGAGTAATTTTAAGGCCAATTATAAAGCTGCATGTTTTAATACATTAATCGATTTTTCAGAAACATTTACAATGGAGTATGATGCAGCGGAATATCAATATACGCTTTATTACTATGATCAGGCAGGCAGTTTGGTTGCCACAGTTCCGCCTGAAGGTGTTTTAGTGCTTCCTGACGCTGAATTGGATGATGTAGAAACTGCAAGAGCAGCCGGAACAGCATATACGTTCGCTTCTCCCCATACATTAGTAAGTTATTATGTTTATAATAGCCTTAATCAACTAAAATGGCAGAAAACACCCGATGCTGGAGTTTCCGAATTTTGGTATGACGGACTTGGCCGTTTGGTGCTCTCTCAAAATGCCAAACAAAATGAGTCCTTTGAAATTGATGATCCTACTGATTATTCAAATTATAGCTATTCCAAATTTGATCGTTTAGGCAGAATTATTGAAGTTGGTCAAGTGACTCTTCTTGATGGGATAGAAGGTGATACGGAAATAGAGATTGAAGCTTTTAATGCTTTGTTAAACGATATGGATGCATTTCCTGATAATCTTTCACCACTTGAAAGAGTTGAAGTAACGCATACTTTTTATGATGCTGTGCCATATCCTGCATTAGCAGAAACTCCTCCTTTTGGACCTAATGGCCAAGAAAATTTGCGAAAAAGAATATCGACAGTTTTATATCAGGATACCCATGACAATACGTGGGCAGATTATCAGCATGCAACACATTATACTTACGATATACATGGAAATGTTTTTTCTTTAATACAAGATAATCCATCTTTAGAAACATTAGGTGAACAGTTTAAGAAAATTGATTATGATTACGATCTTGTTAGCGGAAATGTAAATACAGTAAGCTATCAACAGGCAGACGTTGATCAGTTTTACCATATGTATTTTTATGATTCTGATAACAGAATTGAAGAGGTATATTCAAGCGATAATAGTTTTTATTTTTCAAAGGACGCAGAATATCAATATTACAGACATGGTCCATTAGCGAGAACTGTTACTGGGGCCTTGCAAGTGCAGGGAACAGATTATGCGTATACCATACAAGGTTGGTTAAAAGGAGTAAATGCCGGCGCTATAA
>Ga0163148_10002929_pt1 | contig 19637 bp, 17 predicted proteins | sample OliLakLV19MP7P2_FD_148606 | JGI IMG/M metagenome (GOLD analysis project Ga0163148, IMG submission 148606) | Freshwater microbial mat bacterial communities from Lake Vanda, McMurdo Dry Valleys, Antarctica- Oligotrophic Lake LV.19.MP7.P2 | ecosystem: Environmental > Aquatic > Freshwater > Lake >...
CGTTCGGTAGCATTGGTGTACGCGGGTGCGCTTACTTCGGGCCGGACAGACTTGGTATGGAATGGCACTGATGCTACCGGGCAACGGCTTGTACCGGGAACCTACCTGGTTTCTGTTGAGTTGGGTGTACAGCAGCGCTTTGTGGAGCGGGTGATGGTGGTGAGGTAGTCGGAAGCATTAATGCATTATTTGTATTGGATGATTTTAACTTCGTTTTTCAGAAAGCCATTAGAAATCATCACACGAAGTTTTTCGCCAGCTTATTTTCTTGATCAGCATATTCAGGATACTTATGTGAAACATGGTTATGTTGTGATAAGGAATATAGTACCCGATGATTTAATTGAAGATGCCCTGCTAAAATTTGATTTTTTACAGCAGAAAGATGGATACCGGGTTGATAAAAAGTTTGAGAGCAGTGGCAACTTTCCCTCGGTCAGCTTGCAGCAGTTTGTTTTTGAACAGGTTAGTCGCATTATGTTGGAGCTAGCTCCTAGTTTTGCCAATTTGAATCATTGTCAGGTGGGAATGGGAGGCGCATATTTTATTAAGCCTCCGACAAAAGAAAGTGAGCTATTGCCCCATCAGGATAATCCAGTTATTGATGAGCGGAAAAATTATGCGGTGTTTACTTGGATTCCCCTCCACGATGTTGAAGTGAACAATGGCACTTTGTGGGTGCTGCCTGGCAGCCATCTCTGGGGAAATACGGAGCGTTCCCAGCATATTCCGTGGGCGTTTCGCAAACTTTATCAGTACCTCAAAAAGTACATGGTTCCTCTAGAACTAAAAAAGGGTGATATGGTCTGTTTTGATCCCTCCATCATTCATGGCTCAGGAGTAAACAATTGCAACTATACACGCTTGGTACTTAGCGGAGCATTGTTACCTAATGACGTAGTACAAGTAGACTATGTAGTGAAGAATGGATTAGTAGAGAAACGAGAGGTGGTCAATGCTTACTGGATGGACGGTGGCCGCCTTGATGGTCTTGAAGGTTGTCCACTGCTCGACAGAAAGCCTTATACCTACCCCAATCCGGTTATCAGGAGAGATGTATCCCGTTTACTTAGGACACAAGAAAATTTATTAAGCCAGATGAGCTCGATTTAAAGGTAAAAGAATGTTAATTGAGGTTATAAAGAATGTGTTTGATCGACCATTGCCGATGGTGTCCATACGGAAATTTGAACCACCTTATTTATTAAACAAAGAGGGACATAACGAGTATGTAAACAAGGGATTTACCATAATCCCTCAGCTGCTCAGCGAGACACAGGTCCTTCATATGAGAGATGCTTTTACCTTTCTGTCTGGTATGTCAGGATATGAGCAAAGCAAATCATTTATAAATAGCGGAAGGTTTGCCTCAACTTCCATTCGTGAGTTTGTTATGAACACCATTTGCGAGATGGCGAAGTTGGTTCTTCCAGCGCATATAAACTTAGATGTTTGTTCAATGGATACTGGCGGTGCTTTTCAAATCAAGCCTTTTGGCAAAGAGAGTGCATTGAATCCCCATCAGGATAGTCCTGTTGTCGATGAGCGCTTTCAATATGCTTCTTTTGTTTGGGTGGCTTTGCAGGACGTTCATGAGGACAACGGCTGTTTGTGGATGTTGCCGGGAAGTCACCTATGGGGCAACCATCAGCGTTCTCTCAACGTTCCTTGGGTCTTTGAGTCCAATACACGATTGATCTGGCGACATCTGCTTCCGGTTCCCATTAAGAGCGGGGATGCCATTGTTTTTGATGCGGCGATTATTCATGGTTCCCGTCCCAACCTGCTTGCTGGGAGTACCCGATTGGCTTTTACCACAAGCCTGCTTCCCTTGACATACTCCTTAGTTGATTACTTCCTAGATTCTAAATCCGCTACCAAAAAAGTTGACCGATACCACGTAGACAAGGAATACTGGACCAGGGAAGATTTTATGAAACGCCCCCCCACCCGATATCCATTGGTGGAGTCAGAAGAGCTGATTTACCCTGATAAACTGAGGGATCGTGCTGTAAAAAAGCTGATCAAGCATTATTGGCCTGCCTGATGAGTGCTTGCAGCTGATTGGTTAAGTCCAGAAGCAATACCCAGTACTATTTTTGTTTTTTCCGATAAAGCCGCCGAAGGTAATCCGTTCTTTGCTCCCGCTTACTTTTTCTACCCGATGCCAAATATTACCTCCCTGGAATAAAATCATATCACCGGGTTCTGGAACGATACTTTGCTTGACGATGGACGGGTGATGATCAACCCGGATCTTTTCTCCATTCGAAAGCAATACCACTTCATCTTCAGATAGCGTTCCTTTGTCCTGACCATCAATCCAGCGCATATTGAAAACACTGAGCTCTCCTCCGATATCTGGTTTTTGTAACATGATGAAGTAGCTCATCTGATTTTTAACTTCTGCGTCTTTGCACAGATCGGAGTAAATCAAGGGGAACTTTCGGTGAAAAAAATTTCCACAGTGAACGGCCATGAGTCCTCCTGTAGGTTCAAGGTGGCGAAAGTTGCCAAATAGATATGCGCCTCTTTTGCTTTCCGGAAGTGGAATATGAACTGGACCATTCTGGGATAATGAATCAAAGAAATCCATCAATTTATTTTTGAGATCAACTCCACTTTGCTCAGCTAACTGCTCTGCATACTTTGAATTTCCAGTGAAGTAATCATCCATACTTTTCTCCAACTCCGCCTTTGTGAGTTGTTGGTTCCGAAGAGAAAACTCTTGAAAAACCATTGGATAAGTGTACCCTACTGGCGTTCGTGCTGGGTTTCTGTTTTTATTTTCATTTGCATAGACCTGAAGCGAATGCAGCTCCTTTTTGGAGAGGAAATTTCGTACCAGAAATCCATGCTTTTTGGAGTGAAACAACTCATCAAAGGCAGCAGGGTGTGAAGCAGTCATCTTAGATGCCTCTACCTCTAGAAATTTTATGGGTTCCAGATCAACTAAGTCTTTTGCAGGGCCAACGAATCTTTTCGCAGCCTTCATGAAGCTTTCCAGCATACTCATAAGTCCTCTTTTCGTGGGCAATACCTTTTGGGATGATAGATGGGGAGGGAGTTCGGCAATCCGCTTAAGAAGGGTCAAGTTTTCTGAACCTTCAGTAGGATTGTATGATATGTAAAAGTCAGGATAAGATTTGTAAATACCAACAAAATCATCATTTTTAATGCAGCATATCATCTCAGCCTGCTCAGGTATTAAGCCAGCTACAACTACTGATCGAGCACTGTTGAGCTTTTTATTAGGCGGGGATCCGTGAATGAGCCGATGATTGTAAAGCACACACTGACCTGCTTTGACTTTTAGAGGTTTGAGATGCTTTATAAGTTTTTTCTCAAGATGTGCCAAAGGTGAAGGAATTCCTGGCCCCCTGTAAGTTTGACTGAGCAGATGACTGCCGGGTAGCACTGCCAATGTACCATTGAATTCGTCTACGTCCACTAATGGGACCCAAAGATTGTAAGAGGCAAACTTTTCTTCGTCAACAATATTCCAGTCTTGGTGAGCCTGCAATGCGCTATTCTTTCCTTCACGTTTGATGAGAAAACTTCCCCCAAGTAACTTTCCTCCTTCAAGGATGGTAGGAATCAGTGGTTGCAGGTGTTTGAGTATGGTGTCGTTGGAGGCTCTACGCAGGGCTAAATCTGGTAAATGAGAACTGGCAAAGAACACTTGATTGATCGCGTCAAAGTGATCATAACAATATGCCGAAAGACCGGAAAGCGATGCAGTGGGGAGGAAATCCAGGATGGTGTATCCCCATTCCATCAATTCACGCTGCCTTTCAGGCTGCCTCAGTCTAATCATGACTTGCTACATTTATCCCATATACGGTTTAGGAGACCCCTATCGGTCGTTTCATAGCCCGCATTGGCTTTCATGCTGCGAATTGTAGATCGAAGTTTGTTTCTAGTAAGCACCGGACTTCGATAGACGTAACTACCTATAAGTTCGCCTTTGGGTTTTCCGTAGATCTCCTTCAGAAAATCCGTAAATCCAATAAGGAAATCTTCCTGCATTGAATAAATCTCAACAATTTGGCCATTGCGGTAATGAAATTTCATTGGAGCTCCCTTTGTCTTGATTCCAGCGGTGATGGCCACCCGCACTTTATTCGATCGATTAGGGGGTGAATAATGGATCAAACTTTGGCTGAGTAGTATGGCTTGTCCGATCCGTACTGGAACCGGAACTAATTCCTTCATAATCACATCTTCATTACCTTCAAAGAAAAATGGAATAGTAGGAGCTCTTGTGCTCTTAAAACCACCATAGTGACTGCCTGGAAGGACGAACAATGTTCCGTTGAATTCATCTGTATCGCAGAGAGGAATCCAACAATTCAAGGCGCTTTCCCTGTCCTCTTCAACAATGGTCCAATCTTGGTGCACGTCCAAATGACTATCGCCAGATGGAATTTTATACAGATAAGTGCCGCCAAATCCTTGATAATTTTGAAAACATTTTTCAAACCAGGGATAGAGAACGTTTGAAATTGTGTGGCTAACTTTCTTTTTAAAGAGTGCATCGGATAAATAGCTGTCTGAAACAAAACCCCTTTCTGGCAACACTGGATGAAACTGGTAAAAGATATCCAACAACTTTTGAACTGTTTCTTCGTCGATTAAATCTATAAGCACAAAGCCCTGTTTATCCAATAGGCTCTGCGAGGCAGGTTCTTTAACAAGGGACGGCTTGTGGATGGAATTGATCATAGCAGGGAAAGGCGAATTCTATCGAGCACGCTCAATCGGTCTATGCACCCTGGGTAGTGCCGTTTGAGCAAGTGGTAATTTATACGTGGAAAGGCGTATGGGACCCGTCCTACACTTTTCCCCATTCTTGGGCGAAGGTTAATGTCCTCACTAAACTGTTCAAATAACTGCATGAATTCACTATTGTGTTCAAACAATTCAACAAAACTTCCCATGGACGGTTCATGCCAGGCGGTCAAAATCGATGCCTCTTTTTGGGTAATGAATATGTTGGTGACAATGCGGGGTACATCACTCTGGTTCTGTTCAGAAAAGTGGATAATGCTTTGATCAAACACAATGGCCTCACCGGCCTTTGGATACACCGGGCGAGCCAGTTTTCGAATGGCTCTTGAAACCACCGATTTGTCATAAATTGGTCTGATCGATGCACCCCTATAGGTATGCAAGAGCTGGTGACTCCCTTCTAAAATATAAAGCGTGCCATTATTGTCGTTAAGGTCAATCAGCGGAACCCAAATATTGATACCACTGAAATGTTTTTCGTCAACCAAGGTCATGTCCTGATGCACGTCCATAGTATTTTCACTACCGGGATACTTGACGATGAAACTTCCACATATTATTTTATAATTTTTGAAGGTGCGATCTTGAGAAGACTGGGCTATCGTGCATATCTCCTGATGGGCGGAGTCACGGTACGATTTGTCTTTGGAGTATGTACTGGGGAAAATTCCGCGGACATTTTTAGGTTGAATTAGGTCGTATAATAAATTAAATTCTTTAATTTGATCTTTATTATAAAAGGGTATGACTGCGTAACCATTTTCATCAAAACATCTTTGCGTATCCTCGTCGAGGAAAATTCCATTCGCAAACTTTTTTTCAACCCTTGATAAAGCCGATGTTTTGATGTTCATTCTATTATGAATAAATGCGTTTAAGTCGATGGTATATACCGGCGGGTGATAGGTTCCTCTTCAACATGCTCCAGGCAGATTTCCGGATTTGTGTACAGAATAGGGCCTTCATATGAAGGCTGAGTTCTTCATTGTAAGCTCCACCGCCATCCACGATGCGATTGATCAATTCGTTTTTGGAGAGATCTTCCCATTGATAGTGCTGTTCTTCCAGCAAAGTATAATCCGTAATATGCTCACCCCGATTGTGCATGGCCGATAAAATGGAGTTGTCGTAGCGTTCATAGAAAGCTTCGTCCACCGAATATTTCAACAGGGTATCCTTGCTTCCCGGTTTGAGGAAGTAATGCCTTATTGCCGCATCCTCTTGCGTGAATCCTAGGCCAATAGCGAGCCTGTCCTCCTGGCTGATGTTTGGCGGTGATGCATGTATGGTTCGGTTGTCAAAAAAAATTGCTTCGCCCGCCTTCATACTAATCAATTTCATATATGAAAATAGTGTAAACATGTGCTTATTAAGGGGTGAAGGAGATTGCGGAGCAGGAGAGGGCCTGGGACTGCCAAACAACCGGTGACTTCCTTTGATTAAACCCAGGCATCCATTTTCCTTGTTGACATCAACAAGAGGGATCCAGCATGTGACGGAACAGTGCAACTCCTCATTTTCCACAAAAGTCCAATCCTGATGCGGTGGTACAACACTAACCGGATTACTGTCCTTAATGACATAACTTGCCGTGATAGACTTGAAGTTATTCAAGTAAGGTGAAACCGTTGGAATAGCCACTGCCCGTATGCGCTCAATCATCCGCGAAACCAGTTCTTTGTCGCGGTGATCCATTCCCACGTAGAACCCGTGCTTCGTTTTTCCGCGAATGCCGGAGGAAGCAAGGTATTCTGTTAACTCCTGAATTTCCCGATCAGCCAATGCCGGTAGTTTGAGAAAGCCATCCCGCTCAAAGGCTGACTGATGTTCAGGGTCTTTGAAGAGTGGCTGCATAATTGATTGTTTTTTCCTTTCTGTGTATAGTACGTTAGCGAGTCCGGCTTTGGTCAAGCCTTTCTTTTTAAAGGGTAATTGCTTTATTGGGGTAGCGGAAATTGGCTCTTTCTGCAGTTCGGGGTAACGAAGAAACATATCACCCGACATGCTGTAGAAACTTACTATGCCCTTCGACTTGTTTAAGTAAGGCATAAAAAGTGAAGTGCCTTTGGGTGTCAGTCCTATGGTCAGGGCAAGGCGAGACGCCGAATGTTCGTTGGGCCAGGAGGCGTGCAAAAGACGGTGATCAAATACTATAGCCTCTCCTTTAGTCAGCTCTATGGTTTGAAGAAACGACTCCAATTGCAATCTTTCAGCGTCCAGAGCCGAGGGTATGCCTGGAGCGCGAATGCCCGTCTCGGCGCGGTGGCTTAGTGGAATGACCCGTAGGGCACCATATTCCTTGCTAGTATCTTTAAGAGCAACCCATGCTGTATATGTACGCGATGCACTTTCATCGCAAGCGGTCCAATCCTGATGCAAGGGCATAGCCTCTCCACGCGTTGGTTTTTCCAAAATAGTGCATCCTAAGAAATCATATTCATAAAATACAGAATTTAAATCATTTTTAATTATTTCATATAACATTTCGCTAAATCGCTTCTTATAGGCTAAATCGGGATGAAAGGAGCTGGAATAAAATGTTTGGGCTGGCGAGAAGTGCGCTTTGTAAAGAGAAAGCAATTGATCGCACAACTCAACCGAAATCAATTTTATAGTGACGTAACCCAAAGCATCGAGTTGACGTCCTTTTGCGCTATCGAAAAAGATGCTTTTCATGAAAAAATACGCATCTTAATCTTATGATATAGGCTTGTGCGGATTTCGCCGTCTATGCGTGGTTCATACAGACGCTTGCGAAATTCTTTGTGGCTGAGCGCTTTGGTTTGATGCTTAAAAGTTCGAATGGCCGCCACATTTTCTATCGATTTCCAAGGATCAAAAGCCATATAGAAATCTCTGTCCACTTTGTAAACATGAACCGTGTCGTGGCTCAGTTTGGGGTTGATGTGGTAATGAATCGACGGAAACTCTTCGGGAATACAGATCAGCTGGATGGCCAGCCGGAATTCCTCCGTGCGATTCGGGGCTGAATAGTGCACAATGGAATCGTCCAGAATCACCGCCATTCCCGCTCCTACTTCCATAGGAACAAGATACTTTTCGATAATCTGGTCTTTGATGTTTTCCAGTTCCCAGGGAATCATGGGACCCCGAACTGCCCCAAATCGCTTATGGCTTCCCGGAACCACCTGCAAAGTACCATTGGCTTTGTGGCTATTCAGGAGGGGGCACCAAATAGAAATGCTGCTGCAAACCTGCTCATTCACAAAGGCCCAATTCTGGTGAAGGGGAACTTCGCCCTGATGCGGTCGTTTTCGGATGAAGTTGGCAATGATAGGCAAGTATCGATCCAGGTAGAGACTTTGCTCTTCTTCAAAGGCCTGTTGTATGATGGAAAAGATCTCCTCTTTGTAGGCCTTATTTTGATCAATGAAAGTAAAATCATAGCTGATGTGCTCGCTATTGATCAGTCCGCCGCTTCGGGCAAGAGATTCTTCATAGACACGATGCAGCGTTTTAACCTTTTCCGGACTCAGGAAGGGTACAATAACATAACCGTCCTTCTGGAAGCGCTCTTCAAGATCAGGGTCTTTGAATACATTCCTCATTGCTGGGCAGTTAATTTGCGCCACCATTCAGGGAGCCAGTGATGCCGGCTAAGGCTGACATTGGAATGAACGAAAAGGGTTTTCAGAGGCATATCAGGATAATGGTAAGGCTCCAGAGTTTTCAATAATTGCCCTGCTGGTGGCTTGGAGCCGGATTCTGCACGGACATCACTGTAGGAAGCAAGAAAGTCGTCAGCCGGCTGATACTGTTCTACTTTTTGAGTGCCGGGCACTGCAAAGTTAACCTGCAGCGACGCATATTCTGGAATGGCCGAAGCAGCTGCTATAACCCGGGTTTTAAAGCGTCGGTTGGGTTCAGAACCATGAACCAATGAGTGAAAAAACAGGATGGCTTGTCCCGCTTTTAGCCCAATTGGAACCAATTTGGTTTTCAAAAACTGCTCGGCTGGACCATAGTCATAGTTAAGTGGGCCTGCGCCACGGAGCTTATTGGGCAACTTGTGACTTCTGGGTAGAACATGCAATTGGCCACCCCCTTTTTCCAAATCAAACAAGCTTACCCAGATGTTGAGAGACCAGTGTGAATTTTCATCGACAAAACTCCAGTCCTGATGCAAGGGAAAAGCAGAGGCTGGGTGACGATGCTTGACGATAAATGCCGGATTGAGCAAGCGATAACTGAGCAAAATACGACAAGCTGCCGGCTCAAACTGCTCAGCAAGTTCTGTTGTGATGGATGACCTGTCTAATCCTGACGGCATCCAGGTAGTCATGTGAATACCTCCATGACTGTTCTTTTGTATGCTTTGTATATGCTTATTATATAATTTAATTATATTATATAATTCATTATTATTGAAAAAGTCAAGTTTTACATAGCCATGTTCGCTTAATAACTGATGACTTTCACTATCTCTTAAAATTTGTTCCATGGCTATGCAATTGGTGTCCGATTCCACCCTACTACTTGTCGGTCTAACTTAATCATGCCCTATACGGAGCTTACCGCGCTATTGCCAGATTCTTACACCCTAAATTTACACTGAAATTTAGGGTCCACAATTACTTTAACGATCACAAAGCCAGAAAATGAATCGAAAGTGGCTTCCTGGACATATCCGCCGATGGTTGTTGAAGCGAGAGTTGCAAGAGATTGTGCATCCATCTTATGATCCCGCGCATTCCCAGGCTGTTGCTCAGTTCTACAACCTACATCACGAGACCTTTTTAGAGGTTTATGGCGAACTCATTCAAGCATTCCGCACTTTGAGGCATGAAGATCTCCTTCAAGCACAGGCCGAGTCCATGCAGTTGAAATCCGGCCTGCGATTGCTGGATGCTGGTTGCGGAGTAGGGCTACCGGCCTGTTACTTCGCAGAGTATTATGGCGTTGAAGTGGATGCTATGACCATTTCTTCCAAACAGGCAGAGCGAGCCACCGAGCGAGTGAAGAAAGCAGGTCTTGAGCATAAGGTGACCATCAAACTGGGCGATTACCACGATCTGGAACAGCATTTTGCTCCGGAATGCTTTGACCGAGTGTGTTTTCTGGAATCGTTTGGCCATTCCACGCATAAAGCTCACTTATTAAAGGCGGTGAGAGAAGTACTTAAGCCCGGGGGACTTATTTATATAAAGGATTTATTTGTTCGAAAGTTGCCTTATGTTCGCCTACAGGTAAGGATTAAAGAGGAAATCAAGCGGATCAATGAAGCGTATTGCTATGAAGTAGCTGAGCTGAGTGTCCTGGTTGATATGGCTCGGGAAGCAGGTTTTGTGATTCAATCCATCCGGACAGTAGATATAGCACTGGAGGATTTCGAGAACCTGGCCATCTCCAACCAATGGCAAGAACTAACGGGTATCGCGCAAATAAAGGATTGGGACCAATATGTTTTCCCAGTGGACTTTTTTGAGATTGTGCTGTATAAGCACGATTACAACCCTCATATGGGAAAGCACCGGTTCTTCCTCCAAAATCAGTTTGAAATGCGTATAAATCAATTGAAAGCCGACCAATTGGGTTACTGATGGCCATACGCCTCTTCCAAACACGGGCATGGCAGGGCATCATGTACAAGCTCAGCGGCCTGTTTGGCTGGCTTTATGCAATAATGATGGCCAGTCAGATGGCGTTACTTGAGGTGATAATTTGGCTTGCTCTTGCACTCGTCGTAAGTTTAGGCTCAGGCGGTATTGGCTATCTGATCAATGATTGGTGGGATCGGGAGGCAGATGCTCTGCTTGGAAAGCCGAACATTTTTGCTTTGCTCACCCGGACTCAATGGGGAACCCTATTGTTTGTTTTGCTTCTAATGGCTGTACTGCCCTGGCTAGCTTTGCCCTTTACGCATTGGTCGGCATTCCTGCTAGGGTTTCAATTGGTAGCCTATTGGCTCTATGCTGCTCCCCCATTTCGACTTAAAGAAAAAGGTTCGGCAGGTGTTTTGGCTGATGCACTCTACGCGCACATCTTACCAGGATTTTTTGCCATATATACCTTTACCATAGTCGCAGATACGGAACTACCTATCTCTTTTGCAGTGCTTTTCATTCTTTGGTCCGCTGCCTATGGTGTTCGAAACATTATTCTTCATCAATTAAGTGATCAGGAGAATGACCAAAAAACTGGTACACATACCTGGATAAGTAATAGGAAATCAGAGGCCGTTCATAAAGCATTGGGCAGCTGGTACTTTGCTCTGGAAGTTGCTCTTTTCAGCCTGGCATGCTGCTTATCTCCATGGTTTAGTTGGCCAATACACGCCTCCTATTTTGGGTATCTGATCATGCATGTATTGCTTTTTCCAGATATTCGATCTGGTTCTCCTCAAGTTAAGACAAAGTTGATTCATGACCGGCTTTGTAATGAGTGGTATGAACGTTGGTTCCCTTTGGCCGTGATCTTTTTTGCAGCTTGGGATAGTCTCGCCATTGCATTTGGCATTACATTATTCCATCTATTGGTGTTTAGTTTTATGTTTTATGAAGGCGGCCGATGGAAAATTCCTTTTACTGGAGGAAGAGGTATGGGACATCCCCACCGTAATTAGTATTTTGTCTAGATGGGCTGTGTAGATGTTGAGGTTTCCCTATCTTGCTACACTCCACGTTGTGGTTAAAACACTATAGGGTATTTGAACAGCATAATTGATCTAATCAAGTTAGAAAAGATGGATGACGTCAAAATTTTTAGCGATAAGCAAGCAAATGAACACTTTCACCGTGTGGGATTTGTAAAGCATGGATCAATAGATTCCCGGGCCTTGCATGCACTTATTGCCCTGAATCATCAATTACAAATACCCGATACCATTGGTTGTGGTTACAACTGTGGAATGAACACCGACAAAGTCTTGAAGCGCCGGAACATGCACGATGGGATAAATGAGCTGCTTCAATCAAGTCTTGAGCAAGTGCTTGAAAATTTTGAACAGTTTACTTCTAGTTTCATAAACAAAATGCCAATGGAAGAATGCTTCGTCAATGCGCATCAAGATTTTAGCTATACTAATGAATTAATTTATCCTTCATTTATGTGTTTTATTCCGCTTACTGATGTGACTATTGAAAATGCTGCATTGGGGCTTATTCCATATAGCCATCGATTCTTTGATTACACTCGGGCCTTTCCATTTCCCTTGGCCAAAACCCCAGTTACCGAGAACGATAAAGAACTAATGAAGTACTTTTACGTAATAAATATGAAAGCTGGAGAGATGTTGTTTTTCAATCAAAGAACCATACACGGTTCATTTTCCAATTACAGCAAAAGCATTAGAAACGCTGTCAGCGTAGCATTGTTAAGGCGCGGTGAAACACCTTTACTCTATTTTCACAACCCCAATACAAATGGCCAAACCATCTTAAAGTACAAGGTTGACACCTACAGTATTGTTGAGTATAATAACCCGGTTTTGTCAGCGATGTATCATGGAGGAGGTATAAATCTTCCTTATGAGTTATTGGATGAGTTTGACGTAGCTTCATGTGATACTTCATGGAGCATTCTGGAGCATAAGCTTGCAGAGGCTGGATTGGATCCTTTCGAAGAGAATGAACAACTTCTCAACCGCTACTTTAACCAACAGGAGCAAAAGCTTGAAAAGCGGGGATTTTTTAGAAGGTTCCTTCAAAAGGCTATAAATCGATAGGCCCATGTTTCATGCAAGAGATTTATTCCGGGCAAAATCAGTCTATCAACCTACAGAACGTTCCTTGGATTATCATTTTATTCAAGATCCTCAGCAGCAGAGGACTATGCTCGATCAGGGATACGTTCATTTCTCCGGTGTAGTTCATGCTGACGCTCTTAGCATTGCGCGCAAAGTGTTTAAGCATATTTCGCAGTGCCTTGATTTTTATACAACCGAGGGCTTTATCACTTCATGCAATTACGGTAAAGAAGTTCAGCATTTTGTACATGAAGAGCTCATGCACGCAGCGGAGATGATTATTCCAGATATACTACATCAGGATCAGATCGTGTTTGATTTGCTGAATGCTCTCATGATTAAGTTTAGCAGTTCCAACTCTTCCGTGGTGCCCCATCAACATATGCCTATGGTAGATGAGTGTAATGCCCCAACCTGCTTCATCTGGGCACCTATATCAGATATCAGTGAGCGAAACGGTGCTTTGTTAGTCTTACCCGGCAGTCATAAATGGGCGGCATGGCTGCGAACACATAACCTTGACTCTATATCACTGAGCCGGCATCGGGAAACTTTGTTAAGTTTTATGACCCCACTTTACCCTCGCCGTGGCGATTTAATCATGTTTGATAGTGCTTTAATTCACGCATCTGCACCAAACACATCAAACAAGCTAAGATTGGCTATGAATTTTAGTATCGTCCCAAAGGGTGTTGACATGCTGCATTACAGTGAAAGCAATTGCAGACCGGGTGAAATCCGAAAGTATAGAGTTGATCGGGACTTTTACCGCAATATCAGCTATATACATCCTGATGAAGTTGATGAAAAGTACAGCCCGAGTGCTACATTATCTATTTCACCAGCATCTCCCTTAAGTAAAAGGGAAGTCGTCCGTTTAATTAAATCAGGATTAATTAATTAATTAATATTAGGCCCATAATATCTATCGATTACTGTTTATTAGCTTTTTCACATATCTTTCAGTAAGCCGCCTAGGATATATTGTGTCTTCTACAATTCTAGTGTATCCTTTTGGTCTTCCCCACAGTTGGCCGTTATACCAGTAATCTAAATCAACAAGATACTTTTCAACCTGACCATAAGGAGTCTTTTTGTCGTTGACGTATTGCACATGTTGACCATCCTTCTCAATGATACATACGTTAAAGGCAATTCGTTTAACAGTGGTTCTGTTTGCTCCAGAGGCATGAATTAAAGCGGAATCAAAAAGTAGTACATCACCTTTGTTTATAAAAATGGGTTCCATTCGTTCCCATAGTAGTTTACTGAATTTTTTAAGAGGCCAACCTGGATATTGACTTGAACGTTGCCAAGCCGCCCAGAGATGGCTGCCGGTTAGGGCATAAAAGGTACCATTGCTTTCATTCATATCAACTGTGGGTATCCACGCATAAGTGGTTGTTCCCTTGTACTCATCGATTATCGAGCAATCTTGATGCGGAGCAAACCAACATCCCTTGTTTTTTATAATGATCCCTCCTCCGAAGTCATAGTCGCAAAGTTTGGGATCAAGAATTTTATTGAAAATTTCAATGCTAACTTTTTTAACCGCATCAATAACAATTTCATGAATCTGTGGGCCAAAGGCTATGGATGTTTCGAGTTTGTCCGATTCGAAATATCCATCCATTTTTGAAATATCCTCATGTACGCTTAGAATAAGGTCAATTGCGGAATACGGGACCACTTTTTTGACAACAGTGTATCCTTTTTTTGAGTATTCTTTTCTGTTGCTTTCATTTAGAATGTATAATGGATTTACAGTTCTTTCCGGTATTGGTTTTTCTGTTTCCGATTGACCAAGTACATCCAACAATCTGGTTAGGAGATTCATTGAGTAGTATATATTTATCGTTTGCTTAGGTTAGTTGTGCATGCAATCCCTCCCTTTTAAAGGGCTTAAATACGTGTGTGAAGATAGCCAGCCAGGCAGTAGAATTGTACTTGTAGTATTAACAGTCGATTTGATTTTTCAATCTAAATTTATACTTTTCAAATATTTCTTGGCAATCTGATCCCAATGGTATTGCTCGCTAAGAATTTGAAGTGAAGTCTCCTTATGCCTAAAATGCTTTCCCTGGTATTGGCGGCAAAAAGTCAGTGATTTTTGGATCAGTTCCTCTGTACTTCCCGATTCCAAGCGGCAACCCAATCCTGGAATATCATCCAGCAGCTCAGAGCCGCTGACTGGAGTACTGATGACATATAGACCCTTGGAGATAGCTTCCAGCATAGATACAGACATGGCCTCATGTTTCGACGTATGGATGTACAGATGAGCATGTTGCATAGCGCGGTCAATAATATCTTTTGTAACAAAGCCGTGCAACATTAAATTTTGAAGAGGATAGATTTTAAGATGTTTGCGCAAGTCGTTCATTAACGGACCGTCTCCATACATTTCAGCCTTAAAAGAAACACCACGATTGAGCAAGCCTCGGCTCAAGGCTACAAAAGCAAAAGGGTCTTTTTGTTCAACTAATCGGCCAACAAAGAGAAGCTTAAACGGTTCTTCAACCAGATACTCGGCGCGATAATGCGACAAATCCATGCCATTAGGAATCACAGAAATTTTATGGATTGATTCGGGGAAGGTTTTTTTGGCAAGTTTCTCCATTGCTGGAGAAAGCACGCACAGTCGTGTAACGCGTTTTAGAATATGGAGCATCAGAGGTCGTGTCAGGCGGTGGTAAGTTCTCATGCTTGCCGGGTCATATCCTGGTATGTCATGCCCATGTGTCAGCATAATACAGGGTAAGGGCAAAGGCTCCTTCAAAGCCAGAAGAGGAATGCCACCAGGTAGAATAAAATGCGTAAAAACGGCATCAAAGTCTCGTATTGATTGTTTGCGAATCCACGCATATGCCTGCAAACCCCAGTCGAGCATTTCCAGAAGATTGGATTGGTGCTTAAACCTTCGCCAACTAGGTAAGCGAACAACCTCCAATCCCGGTAAATCGGCCTCTTCTCTTGTATCCAGCATAATCTTTCCTCCGGTAACTATGCATACCTGGTGACCCTGTCTCACCCAGCATTCTGCTAGACTTTTTGCGGCAACTCCCGCACCAGCCCCAATAGGAGGGTATTCATAAATCAGCATCAGCAGGCGGGCCATTGGAGAAGATATTCACTGCAAAGAAGTAGCAGGGTTATGATGAAGGTTCAACTTAACTGCTTTATGTTTAGTCTGTCAGTTATGTGGAATCGCGGACGTTTTTTAACTTCATTGTATATGTTCTTAATGTAAGTACCAATAAGTCCTAAGCAAAACAATTGAAATGCACCAAAGACCAGTACAGCAAACAATACTGAAAACCAACCAGGAATCGCTAGGCCTTCCAGGTAAATACTAAAGGCCCAAAAAAAGATAACTACGCTTACCAGAATACCGGTTAAGGCAATAACAAAGACTAGCATCAAAGGTGCTGATGAATACGAGGAAATCCCATCAAGAGCCAGGCTGACCATTTTAAATAGACTGTATTTGGTGTTTCCATGTCTCCTGGCGATTCTGCTGTACTCCACTTGTGCACTTTCAAATCCAAGCCGAGGGAAAACCGCCCTGAGCAAAAGTAAACGCTCCGGATAATCCAGCAAGGCATTCAGAACCTGTCGATCAAACATTCTAAAATCACTATGGTTCTTGATAATGCCCTGTTCAAGGAACTTCATGATGTAGTAATACAATCTGGCACTCAACTGCTTAAACATAGAGTCCACTGAGCGTTTTGTACGTACTCCATACACAATTTTTGAACCCCGCTCCATTGCACTCAGCATCTGTGGAATTGCCTTGGGATCATCCTGCAAATCGATATCCAGCGTTAAAAAGAGTTCGAATTCTTCAGCAAGACTGTGCATTCCGGCCAGCAATGCAGTTTGCTGCCCTTGGTTTGCTGAAAGTTTTACGCCCTTCACCCGCTGGTCTCGCTTGCCCAAAGCTTGAATTAAGTTCCAGCTCTGGTCTGTGCTGTGATCATCAACATAACACAAACCCGAACATTCATCAAGACGCTGTTGGGCAATCAGGTCATTGAGAATGACCATTAAGGTTTCATGGCTATATTGGATATTTTCTTCCTCGTTATAGCATGGCATGATGATTATCAGGCTCGGCGGATGAAGATCTCGGATTAATTTGTTCATTGCTTATTCCTTGGCTATTGGCCAAAAGCACAGCTTAGCGGAGCTCCAATCGCTGAATCAATTGGAGAAGTTTTGGATCGGCATAACCGGTAGCAACAGCACTTCGGTAATGCCCTAGTGCGGTCGCCGTGTCCTTAAGATCAAACAAATGGTAGTCACCAAGAAATTGTTGCGGAAGATAGTAATCCGGCAGCAATGTGGAGCTTAAGGTGCTGAATGCTGCAGCTTTTTGCTTTTGATTGGCCCGAAAAAGCATATCCATGACTGCATCATAAAGCCAGGTCTCTGCTCTCAATTCCATAGCGGCTACCCAAGTAACATATGCACTGTCGCTCTGGCCGTTCTCTATAAAGGCCTGACCCAAAGCTACCAGGTAGCGATGCGGTGGAGATTCCAAATTGGCGGTAACGCTTCTGAGCTTTTGCAGAGCTGACTCCGGTTCATTGAGGTAAAGCAGTTCTAGACGACCTAGGCTGAAGAGGGCCTCATCATAGGAAGAATCCACGCTTAGTGCCTGCATAAGGTAGGATTGGGCTTTTTGTAAAGCTAGGTCACTCATAGCAATCTGCTCCCCATTCTGGGCTCTTTCAGAAATTTGTTTGGCATAAGTATTGCCCAGCATGACATTGGCTCTGACCGATTGGTTCAAATAGGGGGCATCGGCTTCAAACAAAGTGATTCGGTCTTTCCAGTCTGCCGATCGGGAATGGGTTTTGAAACTCAGAAAGGTCACGTAGCAAAGCGCTAATGCCATGCCTATAATTTTCATATTATATTTCTTTGGAAGGGAAAGCACTAGCCCAGCCAATCCAGCGGATAGTGCTGCGGAAGGAGCAAAAAACAAACGCTCGGCCACTGTACCTGTAATGGTGAAAAACACATTGCTCAGCGGGGCATACACAACAGCAAACCAGGCTGCGATCAGTGGAAGGGCCCTCCATTTTCTTTTATAGATGGCGTAAAACAGTAGGGTCATCAACAAGAGTAACAGCAGTGTAGCGGTATAGAGAAGAGGATGAGTCCAGCCGTACACTTCCACCATATCATAGCCATAATAAAAGAGCATTTTGCCTGGTGCTAAGAATTGTGTCAAGTACCAGATCAGCGTGCTGATGACTTGCGGGTACCACTGTCTTGAATCTGTATAGGCGAAAGGATTTTCTGCAAAAGGCGCCTTGCCTGAGTCACCCTCCGGAAGGTTCCATGCCGGCATAGCGAGACCCAAAATCAAAATCCCAACAGTTATTGGGATTAGACTTACTGCCTTGGGGATGGCAGCCAGCATCCCGCTTCTTTTGGGCCAGCATTTTTCCCAAAAGACCGTCTTGAATTCCTCATAGCGCAGACTCAGGAAGACCAGCAACCAACCCAATCCCAAGATACTTAAGTAGCTCTCTTTGCTCAAAACCGCCAAGGTTCCAAAGACTAGAAAGAATCCGATACCTCGCCAAATCTTGCCCAACTTAAGGGCATTTAGCCATCCGTTTATAGCGCCAAGACTAAACATAAACCCGAGCAACTCTTCACGGTTTTTCAAACTGTTGAACACCTCTGCATGCAGGGGATGAGTCAGGAAAAGGAGCATGGCCAGCAATGGCCACAACGTAGGCGAATGGGGTAGAACTTGGCGAAGGAAAATAAATAGTATCAGTCCAGATAAAGCATAGAGTAATAAGTTAATGCCGTGGCTGGTACTGGAACTTTGCCGTCCAATCAACCACTGTTCTATTACAAAACTCGAAGCAGCAATCGGCCTGAAACCATAGGTATTGAGTTCTCCCTCAAGTGCAGCATTATAGCGGTTGCTCCAGATTTCCTTGAGTTGAACCAAAACTGTCTTTGATTCGCTGCCGAAATCCCACCGAAGCACATAGGCATCGTCCAGATTGTAATCGTGCGAGAGCGATTGATACCCTAAGACGGTGACCATTAAAAGGGCTATGATCAGCGCAAAACTCGCTTTAGTAGTAAAATTAATGTAATTATACATATTTTATTAAGTATACCACCTTGTTCTTGCTGCAATATTGGCCCAAAGGTAGTTGGCGCGACTGATACGCCAGCGGTAAAGAAGGGCGCCTTTCCCCCTCAATACCGGCACATTCAAATGATTTTGTTCGTACAATTTTTGAATGCCCGAATGAGCTAAAGAGGTGTCTTTTGGTATGCCTAGACGCCTAAACTCCTCATTCATCCAGTGAATTAGGCTCCAGGATTCCGGTATCTGGCTATTTTCTAAAAGCAGACTCGAGACGTGGGGCCAGCGATCTTCGTTCCCTAAGGCAGTTACAAACTCCATCAGTTCAAAGCGCTTTATCCCTTCGCCTAGAATGCGGATAGGAAGAGTCCAATCGGTAAAGGTAGGGTCAATCTGCTTCTTGAATTCTTCATAGCACCAAGCCATCAAACCCGATTTGGCCGGACAATACATAACATTTCCTACCGCCTGATAGTAAGGGTGAGCTCTGAATAAATAGGTGGAAGGGCTTAAGGGCTTTAAAAAACTGATATCGGTGTCTATCCAACCTTCACCCAATTCATACAACATTTTATATCGGAATAAATCTGAAAACCCTGCATAACTACCAGCACCAAGGCCTTCTTTTGATGCTTTGTGGTAAGAAAATATCGATGATTCCGGAAGGATTTCACGGGCATCCCTCAAGAGGATCCCTTCTGGAACGTCAATTTCTCGATAGGCAAAGAGCTCAACCTGGCTGCCAAACTGTACGGCAGATATTAAACAAAGTCTTTCTAAAGAGCTAAGCTTGTCCCCAATCCAGAGGCTGCGCCAGACAGGCGATTTCTGTTCTGTTGATGCTGTGGGCGACCAGGTTGAACTCATTTGATTCAAGAACCCAAAATTGCGTTCTATTCTTCAGAAGGTTGTGGTGGTAGTTATCTTAATCAATTGCATTATAATTAGAGTTTAAATATAAAAAAATAATAAATGTATTATAAATCCACAAAAATGTATTTTAGCCTACATAAT
>Ga0163148_10002933_pt1 | contig 19611 bp, 16 predicted proteins | sample OliLakLV19MP7P2_FD_148606 | JGI IMG/M metagenome (GOLD analysis project Ga0163148, IMG submission 148606) | Freshwater microbial mat bacterial communities from Lake Vanda, McMurdo Dry Valleys, Antarctica- Oligotrophic Lake LV.19.MP7.P2 | ecosystem: Environmental > Aquatic > Freshwater > Lake >...
ACCAAGACATTTTTATCTGTGGCCCTGCTGCCAACTTTGGTAACGGCAGGCGCTAAACCTCACTGCCATCATGCAACAACACTTTCTCTTCAGACTTCAGCGTATTTTTCGCCTGATCATCGCCACTATCACCGGCATCCTCAACATTGCTGGCATCGCCGCATCGTGCTGGCTGGCTCAGTCGGCTACGTTTGACACATTCTTAACTAATGCCCTAGCGTTCCTGACGACATCCCATCGCATCGGATGGATGCATTTCATCCTGGCGGACTACATCCCGTTCGCTCACCAGCTACTGACGTCAATCCATCAGTCTGATGCGATCGCCGCCATTATCTTGTCGTCATTGATGACTGCGCTCTCGACGCTAGCGCTGTTCTCGCTATTGCAGTTCAATATGCCGAAACGGTTTGCCCGCCAAGCAAACCGCTGGGAAGCTCGACGCGCTGCCCGTCAGCTGCAAGAACTAACCGAAACATTGCAGCGGATTGACCTGTATACCCTGCCGCAGGAAGAATGCGGCGAGCTGATGCGAGAGCTTGACTATCTCTATAGTCAAACCTTAAACCGTCCACGCTTCAACCTTTCCCCAATATGGTCACAGACCCCACCGTCTATAGCGTAATCGTCACGGCGATCGCCTTCCTAGGATTTTCCTTGGGGGCGATTGTCCGCTCGTTTAACCCACCCCAAATCGAACCGCAACAAACAATAGCGTTGGTTCTTCCAGAACCACCCCGCCCCATCGGGCTACTGTCTGCGAGCGATGTTTTACCCATTGCGCCACCCATTGCGCCACCCATCAAAAAGACTGAGATCGCACAGATCGAACAGTATGAACGTGTAGCGGACACCAACCAATCCATGATTGCGATCGCTGGATTGCTTGCCGCCACAGAAAACAGACCCGTCACCGAGGCGATCGCCCCAGTGCCTGCGGCTCCAGTCTCCCCGTTACTTTCCCTACCAGAGCCGCGCCTATATCGCCCCACAGCGCTGTATCAAACAACGAAAATGATTCGCCCAGCCTTCACAATTCCCAACCCTTGGGAACCTGACAGCGATCGCTACTGGAATCAAAACAACACGACTACCTATCCCAACATTGTCCCAGCGCTGGCGGGGAGCTGCGTGTGAGTAACCCAGTGTCCAAGATTAAAACGTTAGTGCAGCTGGTTCAAGGCATCCTTCAATTCAGAGGTGCAGAATCCCTCACGGGCGATCGCGCCTATGAATTGACTTATCAAGACGACAATATTTTCCTGCTGCTTGACGAGTCCAATGGCAAAACCTGGGTAGCCATCCCGGTGTGGAACGAAGAGCAGCAGAAATGCACATGGGAATCTGTCCTAGATGTCCCCGTCACTGGAGTTATGCCCGAGAAGTTTTTTACTCAAGTGATTCCAGATGGCCTTGAACATTCCTGGCCGCAATACCTCGAAGAATTGCATCAACCGTATCTAGACGATGTTGAACGATGCAGCCGCATCAAAAACACGTATGAAACCCAGCGATTTGTACGCCGATGGCTGGGCTGGAATTTAGACGTTGAGCAGTGGCTCACCAGCATGAGACTACTCCAATCGGCTGGCGTTGATTCAGCAACACTCGCGCTCCAAATGTTCAACATGTTCAGCAAAATCGTGACGCTTCCAAAAGAGCTATGGAGAGATTTGCTAGATAGTACCGAATTCCAGGAGCGCGATGGAACCCATTAGCAAAGTGTTCCAAGAGCTAAACCTAAACCCACCTCACTCCGTCGGCTCACAACATCCAGTAGTGCCGCTGGGGGATGCAGGTTGCTATGTGGAGTGGACTCCTCGTGACTTGATCGACCCACACGAGATGGCAGAGTTTTCCGAACAAGGCATAACGCTGTTGTCAGGCCCTTGCTGCGGCAAGATTTTAGATCAACGCTGGTATGAGATTGATGCCATCAATGAAAGATACTCTGGCTGGAGCTACCTGGTACAGCAAATCGACCAAGATACCTGCGAAGAGATGTCCGGCAAGCTGTGGTGGATTGACGAAGAAGACTTAACGTTCACTGGAGCGCTACGCCGCCGCATCCCCGACGCCAGTCAAATTGAAATTTTGAATCCGACAGATGAACGAGAACCAATCGACTTCGCCACCACCGTTCCCCTCTGGTGGCGAGCCAAATATGGCTAATTCGCCGCACTTCCAAGATGGTGACTTGGTAATGCTAGATCTTGAGCATCCTGATGTTGTTGCCGCGATAACGGAAGAAGGTCTCCAGGTTCCCGAAGCAAGCCGACAACTCCCCAAATTTGCTTTTGCGCGGGTTTCGGACTGCGTAAAACACCCAAAAACGGGCGAATGGTGGTGTTGTTTTGAGGCGCTGTATAGCGAAGAGAAATGTTGGATGCGCGAGGATTGGTTTTATCTAGCGGCTCAACAAGATCCTAACGAGCTGATTTCCAACACCGTTTCGTCGGTTGCCAATTCGATGGTGGCGACATCTCAGATTTCTGTAGCGGGCAAACCCTTTAACCTCAAGCTTGTGCCAAGCAGCGCCAACGACCCTCAAAAACCATTGGATCTGTCCGAACCGATTCAGATCCAATGGCGACCTCGTTAATAGATCCCGTATTTTTCACCATGGACAAAGACCTAATACATGTTGGCAACCCACCTATTCCAGGGGTTGAACCTCGGTTCAGCCCTGGAGACTGGGTTTGCCTAGACCGCGACAACTATCAGGTTCAGCTAGCGATTGAAACAGAATGGCCACTACCGTTTCATGAGCGCCATCTTCAAAACTTTTCCGCAGGGAAAATACTGGCACTCTCGTATGTCCCAGGCGAGATCTGGTACCAAGTTGACCTCATGAACGAAATGAGCGAAGTTGATCCGTGGCTGCCAGAGTCTTGGCTCTACCTTGCAGATGGCCAAGGAATTGGTCACGGACTCACCCACATCGTCGAATTCGTTTCTAGTCAGCTACCGATCGCCTCTCAAATTTCCGTAGCGGGCAAAACCTTCAATTTCAAGCTTGTACCGTAATGGACAAATACCCAATAAATTTTGACAACCCGACTCCAGGGGCTGAACCTCGGTTCAGTATTGGAGATTGGGTTTGCCTAGACCGCAATCTCTATCAGGTTCAGATAGAGATTGAAGCGGAGTGGCCACTACCAATCTATGAGCGCCACCTGCAAAACTTTTCCGCAAGGACAATAGTGGAACTCTCGCGCGCCGTATCTTCTGAGCTAGATGATGAGTCAGACGAAATCTGGTACAACGTTGGCGCGAAAAAAGTTGAGCTGTGGCTGCCAGAGTCGTGGCTCTATCTTGCAAACGCGAGTGAGATTAACTACGGAGTTTTTCATGCCGCCTCATTCGTTTCTAACCTGCTACCGATCGCCTCTCAAATTTCCGTAGCGGGCAAAACCTTCAATTTCAAGATTCTTCCTGCCGATCAACTCAACGGTCGCTAATTACCCAACATGCTTTTTCAAAATACATCCGACGACATTGTCGTTCGGGAAATCCTAAGTTTGCGTCGCCGCTCTAGCAATATCAAGCGGCCTGAATTCTCCACCAGTGTGGTCACTCCCGTTTCAATCGAAACCTGTGAACCCGACCTTCAGGCATCAGCCAAAATCCTGGACATCAACACCATAACGATGTCGGTTCAAGTTGGTCATCCCGAACTGTTTCAACCCGGCGACGGTGTCATGGTGTTGCAACAGCGATCTCACGAAACCCTCCTTAGCAAGGCCAAGGTTCTGGAGATTACCGATCAAGGGCAGATCTACCTAGGTGGGATTGCCCCATACAATCTGACGGTTGTGCGCCCAGAAGACCTGCTAGTCAAAGAGGCAGATGTAGCCTCAATTGTGTTGAGCTACGTCGATACCGAAATCCCCCAGTACAGCAAGCGTGACCTGGAACAGTTACGCGAAGACATGCGTGATGACGTCATCACGCCCCCTAGCCATAGCCTGACCAGGATGCCGGGAGAGACTCCCCACGGGGTATCTGTCCGACATTTCCCATTACCCAACAGCCCTGTGCCGATGGGTCAAATTGTGCTGCCGATTGGAGCGGAAGATGGAGTTAACATTAGCGCCCACGCAGCTGGCTGGATGCTACGCCGCGTCGTCGATGAAGACTTGGCGTTCCAGCGCCGATGGAAGCATTGGGCAGATATGGAGTCCGTCGCAGGGCTACCGAGCGGGCAAAGTATACCTTTCTGCCAGTTTGGAGAACCAGATCCCGGCACCCTAGAGCGCCTTCAGCTTTGTCTAAATTTCATTGATGAAGATTGGTGGCGATCGCCCCAAAAGTCGCGCGACGCAGTCGAACTCTTCTTCGATTGGCTGCTCTGGAGCCTAGGGCATCCATCGGTGCCAGAATTCCCCGAAGCACTCCGCCACGACCGCGCCCATGATTTCATGATTCAAGTTTTTTCGCCAGGGCGGCTCATCCTTTACCCTGCCGATTACTTTGGAGCGCTGCTAGGTCTGGGGAATTATCATGATCTCATCTCGACCAAGTCTGCCGCTCGACTGATGAAGTCTATCTTCCCAGGGCGACGCAATGACTATCGCGACACCCTGTTGCTTGACCCAGAATGCGGCAGCGGAGCCGTGATGCTGGCCGCTAGTAACTACACCTATCAATACCAAGCGGTCACCAGTGACAGACTGCTGGCCAAAGCCACAATCCTCAACGCCTACTTCTACGTGCCGTGGTGCATTTTCCCCTTTGCATGGATGCCCACACCCGATCCAACCACAACCTTGACGACGGCCTTGACGCTGATGAGCCATAACGGCATTGACCCACATTATTTTGACCATGTGCAGCTGGTGGATGGGCATGACCAGTATCTGCCGATCGCGCTCGTTGAGCCACGCACCGTCAATCAACTAGCGGAATGGTTTAACCAGCAGGCTTTATCGTCTGCCCAGCCGTTTGAGTTGCCCGGTGTAATGCTGACCGAGCGAATGGATGCAGGCAGCGACCCACTAGGGTTACCGTCTTCCCCACTAGGGTTACCGTCTTCCCCACTAGGGTTACCTCCCTCGCCGCTGGAGATGCCGCCCTTCCAATTGCCGGGGCTACCCTCGCCTGGTGGCGATCGCCTCCTACCCCCTTCCTCTGACTTATGACGGCACTGGCTTGACGCAATGGCGGCGAATCAGCTGCCGGAGCAAGCAGCCATCCCAAATCAACCCTGCTTTTTTGGTGGCGATCGCGGACAACTCTGCGATCGCCCACTGCCTATAACTGACCAAATTAAAACGGCGATCGCGTTCCCCCACAGGCAATGCGATCGCCAAGTTCACCCTTACGGAGAACATTCTCATGTTACCCCCTATCCGCGTCACGACCGATGGAGCATTTCTCCATATCGTGACCGATCCTGACTACCTAACCAAAATTGACCCCATCGTCGAAGAGTCGTTGCTGAAGGCTCCAATGATTCCCTATAAAGAGGGCAAAACAGTCGGCAATGTCGTGCTAAACCCTGCTGCCATTGGGTTCAGCCAAGAGGCGGTTGAACTGATCCAATCATCGTTGGTGATCAGCGGCGACCTAGCGCTCGTTTCAACCTATCAATCCCTCAGAGGGGCGATGTTTAGCTGGATCGGCTCCCCCACGATGACGTTGCCTGCTGCAATGCTAACCATCACGACCGAAACCCCTGCGTTTGACTTCTCGCAGTTCCAGCAAATCCCTAACCATGTACCTGGCTACAGCGTGTGGTTACGAATGCTGGGACTGGAGCCTCATGCGGAGCATCATGCAAGGTAGTCCTAGCTCCGCCGCACTCTGCTCCTTTGCCCATAAACGAGCCTTCGACCAAAAACGCAAAACCCAGATTGACGCAACGCTACATCGTGATCTGAAACACGGCTGGCTCTTGCCCTACCTGATAGACATTGACGAGTTGCTGTGGTGTCGCTGGCAATACTGGATTGAGGCCAGGGAGGCGAACAAGCTACCAGATCGACCCATCCCAGGCATTACCTTTAGCCACGACGGCAACCATATTGAAAAGTCGTCGGGCTGGCGGCACATTAGCGACTGCCTTGAGCTGATTGACCCCTACGATGGCGGCAGCAACAGGGTCGAGCTTTTCCTCGACTGGCTGCTCTACGGGTTTGGGCTGCATGCGCAAAAGACCCTGCCGCAAGGGATGTCGCACGAAACCAGTATGAAGCTGTATCAGTTTTTCGACCTCGGTATTTTAATGGCGTTCCCTTACGACTATTGGGGCGAAATCCTATCGGTTAGAAGCTTTGGCAAGCGATTGGGGTTTTATCCCACGCCCCATCCAGTCGTTGAACTGATGGTCAGGGTAGGGATGATGCAACACAACATTACCGACACAGTCCTTGACCCCTGCCTTGGGACTGGTCGGATGTTGCTCCACGCCAGCAACCATTGTGTCCAGCTCTACGGAATAGACATCAATGCTCTGGTCTTGAAAGCGGCATTGGTCAACGGCTATTGCTACGCCCCCTGGATGGTCAAACCGTTCTCCTTTCTTGATCCTGAATCGGTCTTTGGCGATCGCCAAATCGAAATAGGCGGCGAAGTTATGACCATCTCGGAAACGATCGCCAAAGACATGCTGGAGGCTGCCCAAGCCAATCCCAAAGCGGCGATCTATCTCAAAGGCGCTGTCTACGACAAGCTGTTGGCTCCAGCGTTTGAGCCGTTCAAAAAATTTGTAATTCCTGATCCACCTCACCAACCTTTTTCCCATGCCAAGTATCTTACAGAGCATCAATGAAGAGAATGCGGCCCAGATCATCGCGCTGGTAAAACGTATCAGTCGCACGCGCGGTCGCAAACACCCTGAAGCAGGAACCATCGAAATTCCTCTTAGCCTGTTGAATCAGGTATCCCTCCTGGCCAGCCTCTACGAAGGTCGCACGCTGCCGATTTCCCAAAACCTGTGCCAGCACTGCCCGTTGCACGCCAGCACAATTTCGGTCGAGCAAGAAAATGGCTAAAATTCAGATCCCGCAGCTCCAACACTGGATTGAGCAGCGGCGACAAAGCATCATGCATCCCAGCTGGATCTTAGGGGTGCCGATTGAAAAAATTAACTGGCACATGCCCACCGTCATCGGCAATATGGCGACTATGCAGCCTATCCATGTGCCCCCTAATGTTGGGCGCGATCGCCGGAATTTAGCCCGTCTGCAAGCGATGGAGTCAGCCATTCCCCTTGTATCTGCACCACCCCAATGGGAGCGATCGCCTAGCCGTCAGCAAGGCATGCGGTTCGTGCGAGCGAGTTCGATCGAGAACCTGATGGGGATTTACGAGGGGGAATACGAAGATGAATTCCTCGATATCCCACTAGCGGATGTATCGCTTCCAGATCCAAAGACGATGCTGTCAATTTCGCATGGATACCTGATCAACATCTTGATCAGCAATGACTACAACCTATGGGGACGCTGGCGGCATTGGCAAAACCTTTACCTTGCGGGCGAGTTGACCAAAGGCGAAGAAATTCCCCACATTCCCTTTTGCGACCAGGTCGATTACCCTGCCGAGATGATGGAGTTCTTGTTAGATCAAGTTAGTCCCCTCTGGCGTCGCGACGCTGTGCAAAAGCAGTACGTCGTTCATTACTTCCTGCGCTATATGCTCTGGGCTTTTGGGCATCATGCCCAACCGAACCAACCGATTGACGCATGGGATGGCCGTGCCCATGACCGCCTCAGCTATGTGCTGCCCCGATACATGCGACGGCTCCTTTTATTCCCCACCGCACACTTCAGCTTGATGCTGCAAGATATGCTGGGCAACCAGACCATTCCCCAAGGGCGCGCTGTTAACCTTGCAAAGGGCATTTTCCCAGGGCGACGCAATGACTATCGCGATGCACTGCTGGTCATGCCAGAACCCTGCGGCACCACCGCGCTGGCCGCCAGTAACCACACCTACGAAATTCACGGCATCGGCACAGACCCTTGGATGGCGATCGCCACCATTTTGGATTGCTACTTGTTTGCCCCGTGGGTGGTGTTCCCATTCCGTTGGCTGGGCGATCGCGATTCGGAAAACAACATCCTCGACGTTATTGCCCGCACGCAAGTGGTGATGGACGGACAGAAGGTGTCACCTAACTTCTTTCGCCAGAGCGATCCAGACCCCGACGCGCCTGATCTGCGGCCATTCCAGATTGTTCGTCGCCTAGATCTGGATTTTGAACAAGAACCCGTTCCTGAGATTGACCTTGCAGCAGAGCTGATGCTCCGATTAGTTGATAACACTCCAGTGCTGTTGTTCAATCAAGCGGTGCCGTTGCTGCCAGCTACCCAAATGTGGTTACCTCGCTCTGAGGAGCTAAGCCATCTGCAACCCCTTAGAAAACTGCTGCCCTCTAGTAATCTGTCCATTAAAAAATGACGGATTGAACGGGTAATGCACTCCACTCCGCGCAGCACATCACCTGCTAAAAAATGCCTAACAAGCCACTAGTTAGGCCGTAAAACGAAGGGAGGCCGTGGAAAATTCTCACGACCTCCCTTGGCTATTAAAATTTTACGCGAGACGAGTACCACACTGACATCAGGCCACGATCGCCGATGCAAATGTGCCTGTGTAGCGCTGAATATGGCGATCGCTTATTCCCCTTACTCGTTAGCCTTGCCATTTACCCCACTAAAATTTCTAGTTTAGAGACTGGTTTCTTCAGCCATTAAAGTGTATAGTTGCATTATTCCGTAATTCGTCGATTTTAGAAATCAGCATTCAAAGTAAAAAAGTCTGGGTTTTTGGTCTTTTGAAATAAGCCACGGTAGACAGCCTCAAAAGTAATGAGTAATACTTTAACGGTTCCCATCCATTTAGATGCTCTGGTTCTGAAAGGCGAGCGCACCGGAATCGAACCCATGGCAGACTTCAGCCGTCTACCATATTTTGACGGTACAAGAGATGTTAACCCAGATATTGCAAATATCAGTGAGGAAGTATTATCTCAGCCGTTTCAGGATCGAGGCTTTCAGCTGAAGCCGGGGGTGCATCTCCACTGGGCATTACCTGATGGTTTGACGAGAGGCGTAAGAGATATTAGCCAATCTGCTCAGAACACTGGTGATCAAAAAAGTATTCTTTCTTTCCCTATAGTTCCTAACCGATGGTTAGTGACTCGTACACATGTGGGGGAACAGAAAAAACAATGGGTAATTGAAAGCGACTATTTATATCCCCCTGCGCAAGAATTCCAATTCAGTGGCATCAGCTATCCCTATTCGGATAAGACGCATCCCCAACCATTCCGCTATATGGGGCGTACAATACCGTTTGCAGCTTGGGTTGCAGATAATAACTCCCAAAATCCTTCTCAATATCTCGATCCACAACATCCACTGACGGCGGTGGGCTATGGTGAACCTACCTTTGCAGCGTTCTATCCCAACTGCCATAGTGTTTTTGGGCTTTATGATGATCAGCCGCCTTCAGACTTGAATGGAGTGCAATACGATGTGTTGGGTTGGTATAACGACCCAACTCAGGACTGTTTACAGTCAGGAACTTTTAAGAAGGCGATCGCAACTGCTAAAACAGCTAGGGATAAGTATCAGGCGTTAGAGGAGTACTATGGCTGGTCTGTTGAGCAACCAGCGGATCAATCGAATGCTTCATTTCCGCAACAGACAATTTGCTATGCCCACTTAACCTTTAAAGTCAACCCATCTAATCCACTCATCAACACTCTAACCGAGAACAAAGAGGTGGATATTGCAATTGGCAATACCAGCACCGAAGCTCTATCTGCTTATTTAGCCAATAAGTTTGAGGGTATATCTCCTCACCTGGAAGACCAGTTGGAAGCGTTGCATTTAGCCGATCGGCTGGATGGTCAAAAACTGGACATTGGTTTTAAGTTTCAGGAGGCTCGCCACGAAAAAGAGTTTACAGCTGTTTCTGGCGGGACAATTTGGACGATTCGGCCTGAAAGTACAGCCCCAGCGATCGCCAATGGCACTATAGAGCAGACGCAGGTGACACTGCCTAAAGAGTTAGCTCATTTACTAAATCAATTAAATATTCAACAGCAGGCGTACGATCGCGATTGCGATGAGATCGCGTCGATGCGAAAGCAACTGTTTGCTGACTGGTATAAGTACATGCTGTGTGCCTATCCACCGACAGATAGTCGAGATGACTATCCTAATCTGGATCAGGTTAGGTATTTTGTTGAGAAAAATAGCCTCTTGCCACTTCAGCGTAGAACTGTCAGGAACAAGGCTCTAAGGTGGCAATGCCAACAAGCCGCTACAAATCTACGGCAAAAAGTTACGGCGCTTGTATTTCCTGATATCCCCAAAAATACGGTCTACGCCTTAAAAACTATCGCGGCTCCCCGTTATTGGTTGCCTAACGAACCTGTTATTTTGATTGCAGATAAAACCGTAAAACATACCCTCCGGCATGGTCACGACGGGCGATTAAACAAAGATGGCCTATTAGAGTGCCAAACTATTCAACTGGATCAAGCGATCGCTCAACAGTTTGACACGATTCGGCAAGCCATCACATCAGTCAAACCAAGTGATGATACAGAACAGATTGGCTTTAGCATCTGGACAGAGCAGCCCTGGCACCCATTTTTGCTGGAATGGGAAGTTGAAGTTTTGCCAATCAAGGGTAAATACGGTGGTGAGGGCATCGATCCAAGCTCTCCCCATCCGCTGACCCGGAATTATGACCCAGACTGTATTCAGGAAAATTATCATCTAGCTGAAGACGCGGTTGATCTGGCCATTAAGCCTGGGCAAGAGACTCTCGTTAAGGAAGCCAATGTTTATGTTGGCCGTAGTATCCTCACTCCCCATGCCCAAATTCAACTTAAGCAACAGATTGATGAGTTTTTAGAAAAAGAACTGCTAAGTGACTACTACAACGCTAAATCAATTGATGCATCTGAACGAACCAATGACTATTTCGATCGACACCGAGGGGATATTATCGAGTGGTACAGCGCGCCTGATACTAAGAAAAATCCAGTCACCGATCAAATTCTCAAAATTGACGCAGAGATTGATACTGATTTCTGTTCACTAGCTCAATCCTTGGGCGGGTTTAATGAAGCGTTACTGATGCATAAACAGACGCTGCAATTACCCATTCAAGATACGCTTGGATTCTCAGACTATCAGCCATTTACCGAAGCAGTGAAGCAAGCCGTTGCCAGTGCCAACCAAGTGGCACCCCAACCTCACAACGACTTCAATCCCATTCGTACAGGGATTCTTAAAATCTTACAACTGCGACTGATAGATACGTTTGGCCAGGTGCAAACGCTTAATTTCAAGGATGAGCAAGTCATTACAACTGATACAATGACCACTCCCGGAAGCCCTCACCTGGTTGTTCTGCCACCCCGCCTGATACAACCTGCGCGACTAAATTTTCGTTGGCTCTCTGCAGATCAAGCTTTAATTTCAGGCTTTACCTTCGCAAATACTAACGGGCATTCTGCTCCAGTTTCATCAACCAACTCAACGTCTAGTTGGGCAACGGATGAGGCAGAGATGAATGACCATCCAGCAACCACACCGATTTGCGGTTGGTTGTTGCCCAATAATTTAGATAACAGTCTGATGATCTACGAAGCTCAAGGGCAGGCGTTGGGGTCAATCACTCAAGATTGCCAATGGTTTCCTGCACCAGGTCGGTCTACCATCATGGTTGAAGAGATTGCCAAGGTCAATGTTCATCTCCATCAGCTAATCATTCACATCATTAATCAGGGTACAGACTTTTTAGACAAGTTTTTGACAGGGGTTGAGAATGTTCTAGATGACATTAATCCAGAAAATTCAGCGCAGCATGAGGCGATCGCCCTCCTCATAGGCCGTCCAATCGCCATAGTTCGAGCCAGACTGGATCTGGAAGTGCAGGGACTACCTGCCTTTGATCAAGGATGGAATACTTTTAGGCAAGAAGTAGAATGCGAGTTCAAAGGCAACGCGGATAAGATGAATTCTTGTCTGTGTTGCATTAAAAATCCACAGACAGGTGTAGAGACGATCCTACGAGAAACCGAGAACTTTACCAAGGTTAAGTTCCCAATTCGTGTCGGCGAACACCAACAGTTAAACGATGGTCTAGTTGGATTTTGGCAAGAGCAAGATGGTGTTTACCAAAATGAGGTCTTTTACCTAAATGATTCTATGGAAGACGCCCATGTGTCCCCAGCGGATCATCCCAATATCTATTATTATGCCGATGCGCCTCACTTGGTTCAGTCGATCGATAGTGATCCTATTGTTCTAACAATGCTGGTCGATCCCCGAGGCAGTGTACATGCGACATCGGGTGTTTTACCGACTAAGTCCATTCGCATTCCTCCGGATCAGTTTGTTGAAGCCTTGCGCAAAATTGAAGTCACGTTTTTGTCGGCTCCTATTCTGACCAGTCGCGGCAGCATCAACCTCTCCTTGCCGACTGAACCTGGCTATGGTTGGTCGTGGGTCGAGAAGAACAATGGCGTTTGGCATACAGAACGAGAGATTGAGACCGTGAACCCTCAGGCGACCTTTAGTGCACAGCAGGAGATTCGGGAAGGCTGGATTAGGTTAACACAGGATGGAGAATGAACAATGGATAAACCATGGATTTTTCAGGAATGATACCAATACAAGACATTCAGCTTCAATTAGCCCTACCTGAAGTCAATCAAATTCTGGACGCTCTAAGTGAGAAATCGTATAAAGAAGTGTACCAACTGATTATTAAGATCCAACAGCAAGCAGAGACACAACTTCAGGACAATAACCATCATCTCAATAATGATCAACCAGACTTTGCCAGTGAACTAAAAGGGTAAATTGAATGAATAATCTAAATGATAATTTAGTTCTTTATTTAACATTAGATAATATCCAAGACAATATAATTTTTGACAGTTCTAACTTAAAACAGAACGGTACAGCATCAGGAGGGGCAAATCTTGTTCCAGATGATAGGTTTGGAGCTTGTCTAAAATTTGATGGTATCGATGATAGAGTTACCGTCGATACCTCAAGGTTTACGTCAGTTACAAATACATTTACAGTGGCTGCCTGGGTGATGCCAACAACAGTCCACCAAGTCGATATCCAGGCAACTACAGGGAAAACTGGCACATCGGGACAGAAATTCATGGTTTATCCCGATCAAGGGGATAGTACCTATAGCTCAGGTCATGCTGGAGCAGGGGTTTCGGTCGGTACAAATGGCATTAGTGTTTACGAACATGCAGCCGACTACCTAACTCCGCTTTTGGTTTGGGAACAGGTTATTAGCGATCGCGACTGGACGCATCTTGCAGTTGTCTATAACAATAAAACACCGGCTTTGTACGTGAACGGTGAACTGGTTAAAACCGGATTATCCAGTACCAAACCTAATATTCATCCTTCGGGTACGATTGGGGGCGGCGATTGGGGATATTTCTCAGGCACCATTGCCAATGTTCGTGTTTATCAACGGGCCCTATTGCCAATAGATCTGAAGCAGGTAATCGATGCTGATCAATTGGCGTTACCAGCCTACCGCAAAGGCCATCCAATCGGTTTTAGCCTATTCGATGAAAACCAAAACTATGTCCTTTATATCAGCGATGACCCAAAAGCCGATCATGCCCTGAACCTGGAGTTGAAGAATACGTCAAGTCAAGCTATTCAATTTCAATCGGGTCAGGCAACGGTAGCCGCGTTAAATAATTATCACTTTGAGTTGGTGTTTCGGATCGGTACCTTATCTGCCCAAACGCTGATGGCACTACGTCAAAACAAAGCAACGGTACTCAAAGATCCAGATCAATGGGATCTGTTTGTGCCTCCAGAAGATCCGTCCAAGCAATCGGTTTCACTATATTTTCTCTACAAAGGAACCGATCAGGTTTTTAATCAGAACGAATCGCGTTTGCTTACCCTCCAAAAGATGAGTGCGGCAGCGGGCAGCGGCACGCGGGGAACGCAGGTTGAACTGAAGCTAAATCAACTGGTCTATGTAGATGATATCGGTGATGCTACCCCGCCCCCGATTACAGGCAGTCGGGTGCAGCAGCTTCAGATTACCAACCAGAGCGGGCGCAAGTCGATTCCGCTGCATGTGGGGTTCATTGGGAGCAATCGAATTTTGAATGATGGTAGCCCATCCAAAACCCCTTTAAGGTTGCGAATCACAAACACATCAAAAGAACCAATTTCTCTGAAAGCGGCTAGTTTTACGCTTTCATTTGATATTGGAGACGAAGGAAAAGAGTGGGCGATCGCGACTGACGCTGATTTAAAACCAACAATTACAGCGATCTACCCTGATGGCACTCAAAAAGAGATTACCGATGTCACAAGAAAGCAGGGAGTTTCTCCAGCTTGGACTATTGGAAATGCTACTTTACCGATTCAGCAATTGGGAGCTGGCCAACATATTGAAGTAAGCATAGCTGGCATTAAAACGACACATCCCACGGGCTATACAAACTTATATATTAATTACAGTGTTCCAGGCTATTGGGATGGACAGTTTGTTTGCCTAATCGAAAAGGCTCCGCTGCTGTTCTACGATGCCAGCAAAACTGCCCATAGAGTTGGCATTGGTAATCCCAATCCCCAAAATCTACTGCATATTGGGTCGGGAGAGAGTACTATTACTTCCAATCGGGTCAGTGTCGTGATCGCCACTAAAGCAACAGACACTGGCATAGCAATTGCTCAGCAAGGTGGCAATCTCGGTGCTGTAAATCTTCTGTTGCAGGCATCAACCGCTGGGGGCTACATTGGCACTACATCCAATCATCCTTTGGTCTTGAGAACAAATGATGCCGATCGGCTCGTAGTTAACAACGATGGTAATGTCATCATCCACAAAGACTTACAGATCAAAGGCGACATTAAACTAGGAGATGGTGGTAACTTGTTTGCATGGGCGACTAGCCAGAAGGTGAGGATTGTGATGGGGTCTGTCGAAAGAGATGGAAAGCCGAATGGTACAGGGTTTATCTCTGAACGAACGGGTGTAGGGCAATATAGTTTGAAATTCACTCCGGCTTTTAGTCAAACTCCAGTTATCTTGACAGGTGCTGGCGAAAAGGCGTTGCCAATTGTGTACCCAAACGTCTGGGGAGATGATTGCATTTTGATCTATTGTCGAAATTTATTTGATAACCCAGTTAAAGATCAGCCAACCGATGCTCGGTTTTATTTTTTAGCAATTGGTTCTTAGTTTAGTAAAGTTAGGTACACGAAGCGATGAACTTGTCGGGTCTAAAGAAAAAGTTTCTAGTTTTGGAACTTGAGGGAGAATAAAAGAGCTTATGTGCTTTTTAGAAAAGACTTACGAATGGATACCAGCACTGAAGACAGCACTGGAGAAAGAGCCCGAAGATTTTTTGACACTTTGCACACAAATTTCTGAATTCTTGAAAAATGACGCAAAAAGATTCGATTGTTTTCGTAGCCTAAACAACGAGATGTTGAAGCAGCTGAATGTTCAAGAAAAAGGTATTTTGGATAATCCTGGAAGGTTAAACGAAATTATAGAAGCAGTTAAAGATCCTGACAACAGAAATTCAGAAATTAAAAAAATTACTACGCACCTCTTATCGGATGTTTTGAGTGCAAACGAGGCTAAGTGCAAGTTTTCTCTATTTCCAAAAGGTGTACGTCCTCATGGACAAACTACAACTTATCTAGGATTTGTTGAGCCGGATTTGTTTCGAGCAGAGCTAACAAAAGGTCGGCAGTGGAAGGACCCTACGGTTCCTGTTGCCCATGGAGAATTTACCCATCGTATTCAGTGGTATATGATTACTACAACACTCCAACTTCCTCAAGGGGATTGGACTGCATTCTATAAATGGATAGGAACTATTAAGCATGTGAGCGATGAGAGGTTAATAGAATACATGACAAATGAATTTAAGGCATTTAGTGAATGGGTTGAGGAAGATACAGAAAATACAGATATCACTCAGAAATTTGGAGAGGTGAAAGCTTTTTTGCCATGCTTAAAAGGTATCGGCTTGGCATCTAAGAATGCCAAACTCATAGGAAAAATTTCAGAATTGTTTGAGGGTTTTGATTTTTCAGTAAAAACTGGCGATGATAGTGAGCCACAATCCAAGCAACAATACATTGCTCAATTAGCATCATCGATGCTCGATGATTCTGCTAAGTCAATATTTAAGGAGACTCAAGGCTTTAGGGCATGTCCAACTGTAGAAGAAAAAGAAAAAGAAAAATGGTGGAATCTTGGTTTTTGGGATGCATTAGTGGATCGAAATCCGAGCCGTGACCCTTATGCATTTGGGCCATACAATACAGACGATGAGCTAGACTTTCGGGCACCGGAAAATCTAGCACCTTACCTGGTAAACAAAGTTCAAGACTGTGCCCTACTACAGGCATTCTTAGAAGGTCGAGCAAAAAAAAGAACTAGTCAAGGTAAATATCCATTTATGCAGACGGGGAATTACCTGGCACGCAAGTTATATAATTTGCCATTGATCAAATTGGATGAAAAAAGACAAAAGATACTTGCACTACTTCTTGCATTAGAAGATCATCATGGAGCTGGTTCAGGATGGTCTGCGTTTGGTCAAATACCAATACTTGAACCATCAGCAGGAAATAAAGTAAACATACCAGAACCACTTGAGGAAACTAAACAAGTCTTGAAAGACACCTATAAAACTTATTCTGGTGCCTACAAAAAATATATCTTAATTGCTGCGCTAAAAGAACTTTTGTGAATGCTACCTAAGTCAAATTTTCAGTGGGATGATTCATGTTGTCGTGATTGGCGGTAAAGCTTTTATTGATTTTACAAACTCCTTTTAACACTTTCTAGTAAAGAGTGACGCCTATGAAATTTCCGACTATTCAGCAAGTATTAACAGCTAAAAATAATCAGATTAGCATCGGATCTGAGCCATTAAACCATGCTGGTTTTACTGAGGGCATTATTAATAAATATTTTGATGGGAAAGCAATTCTCATTATTCCCTCGCAGCCTCCTGAGAGCGATGACAAATCGAAGATAACCATTCGAGGTAAATCGGCTTTTCCACTTCTCCACTTAGATACGTCTGCCAACCTTCCCGATGTTTTAGCAATATTTGAGTTGAAAGATATTGCGGCCAACGGGGAAGGAACTTTAAGCGTTACCTTGAAATATACATTGCCCAAAAGCTGGCAATTTTCTCAGAGTTTTCCTAACCTACCGTTTATCTTTGATCTTGGGGTTGGGCTAGATGGAGAACGACGTTCTCTGCTCAACTATCTAAAATTATTAGAAACCAATGATCACCTAAACCTGGATGCCTGCTTTATTCTCACCACTGAACCCCATCAGGATCAGCAATATCATGTCACTGTTGAACCTGGACTCAACTTTGTCGGCAGATGGGATGCCGCTGGAATGCTGGGTGTTTTAGAAAACCTTTTGCCTCATGGCTCCAATCAACTAATTTTATTTGGGCCAATTGTTCTATCCTCAAATTCTCCCCAACCAGCCCTTACAGCAGGACAATCCCCCTGGGATGTGCAGCCCACTGCTCCCGGCATCCATCTGCAGGCCCAATTAGGCACAACACCCCAATTTGGTAAAACTATCCAGTTTGGCGAGGTTTTATGTAAGTTATATAGCCCAATAACAGGGGACTGGTTGATGGAAAATCCAACCTATCAACCGGCTTTAGCTTACCTATGTGACAGTAGTATTCCAAGTGCGCATTTAGGCGCAGGCTTAGTAGCAAAAAAACAGCTAGGCGAAGATAGTTTGTTGGTTGGTGCTCGATTTCAAGGGGCTTCTGTTACTAATTTAGTTGCGCTTACAGAGTTGGCAGGTGGTGAGTTTGCTTCTGGATTGCCCTCACCTGTAGTTAAGTATCTCAGTAGTACTAGCCTTGGTGATCTCCAATTGGAGTACGCAGCAGCAATGTTGGTGCCTAGTGGGACTTCTTACAGCGTAGCCTATAGCTACTTCAGCTTAGGACTGCCCAACTTCAATTGGACAATCTTTCAGGATGTCTTGAAGATTGACAGTATTTGGACTGAAATTATTGTCTTTAGTCCATTTACGCCAGAACAGCGGAGCATTGCGGGCACCATGATTGGCGTGGCAGAGGTGCTTGGCCTGAAATTACAGGTAATTGTTGAACTGCCCGATACGTTTATCTCTGCCAAGCAGCTTGAAGATAAAACTATTCCCTTAAAAGCCTTTTTTCACAAATACTTACCTGGTGTTCCGCCTCCTAGTAGTGACTTGGTGATTGAGCGGTTAATGATTGTTGCTAAACCAGGCGCTTACTATACATTTTCATTGGCGATCGCCGGATCACCCCAGTGGGAAATTAATGTTGGCTCTCAGGCAATTGTTCTAGAGAATATAGCGTTTTCCCTATCCAAAGATATTAATGTTAGTGGTTCCATTGCTGCTCTAATTAAACTGGAGAAACTGACTGAACCTACAAGTCCAGGCGGTGAAAAACAGGATCTAGATATCTATGTATATGCTGCTTTATCGACTGCTGCTGGTGCCAGTTGGCAATTTGAGGGAAGCACTGGGCAGGGGCAAACTATCCCTATCGGCAACCTGATTCAGTGGATCAAAGATAGATTTGATACCACTCCTTTACCGACGTCGATCGCACGTTGCACGATCCAAAATCTCAAAATTGCTTTCAATACCCAAAGCAAAGATTTCACTTTTATCTGCCAAGGGACAGTGCCCTTGCCAGATATGGATACCGCGATCGCTGGTACTGTCATCATTGACATTAAACATCAACAGGACGGTTCTTTCACCAAGCAATTTGGCGGCACCCTCGTTATTGATGCGCTAGAATTTGCGCTGATCTTTGAAGCTGCTAGTAAAGCAGATAAAGCAACTTCTAAAACCTTTGTTGCCGCTTACCACGATCCCAAAGGGCGAGCAATTGCGATCGATCCTCTGATCAACAAAATCTTTCAGACTACGGCTACAACTGGGCTGACTCTGGCCGTCAAGGATGCCCTCTTTGCCTACCAGAGCCAAACCAACGCTCCTACGTCCCCCGACTCGACTCCAACAGAAGCTACACCTCAATCTGTATCTACATCCAACTATCTGCTTGGCATCGATATCGAGGCTGGACTCAACCTTTCTACTCTAAAGCTCCCCGATCTGCCTCTGATTGGTGCCGCTTTCTCGCCCGATCAAAACCTCAAATTGGCTCTTCAGGTTTTCTATGCCCACGGCGAATTTAGCACGACAGCCGTCAGCAACCTCAACAGCCTGAACAGCCAAGGACTCCGCCTGCCCCCACAGGACATTAAAGCAGGGTTATCCTTGACCGCTTTGCTGCGCGTTGGGCAGGACGTTAAACCCTTGAGTTTACCGATTGGCTTCGGCGGAGACGGTCTGGTCAATGCTGCCCCATCTTCGTCTACAACTGCTACTTCAACCAGCAGTTCTCCACCCACCGAAACCGCCAATTCAACTCAATCCAGTGCCAATGTCACCGCTGCGGACAGCACTCAATGGCTCAAAATCCAGAAAACCTTTGGCCCCATCCATGTCGAACGGGTTGGAGTTGGCTATCAAGAGAGCAAGATCCAGTGTTTACTCGATGCTGAC
>Ga0163148_10002934_pt1 | contig 19609 bp, 20 predicted proteins | sample OliLakLV19MP7P2_FD_148606 | JGI IMG/M metagenome (GOLD analysis project Ga0163148, IMG submission 148606) | Freshwater microbial mat bacterial communities from Lake Vanda, McMurdo Dry Valleys, Antarctica- Oligotrophic Lake LV.19.MP7.P2 | ecosystem: Environmental > Aquatic > Freshwater > Lake >...
GCGCCAAAGAGCCGACCGCGCCGCGGCCGTTCAAGGTGCCCTTGTATCCGGTGCTGCCTGGCGTGTTCGTGCTGATGTGCGGCTATCTGCTGTATTCCAGCCTGACCTACCACGGCACCCATGCACTGGTCGGACTGGGGGTGCTGGCGATCGGTGCGGTGGTGCTGCTGGTCGCCCGCATCCTCAATAAATAATTAATAAAATCAATTACTTATAGTAAATCCCTGCTGCCGGCGCCTGCGCGCCGGCAGCCCCCGGCCCGCGCTTGAAATCAGTCGCGGCCGGCCCCACCTTTTCGCCACACCTTTTCGTCACCGTTTTTGTTCACCCTTTCCGGAGTTGCCATGGCCGAGACCGCCAATACCGATACCGCCAATACCGATACCACCCCAAAAACCGGCAAGGAAACCCTGGGTTTCCAGACCGAAGTCAAACAGCTGCTGCAGCTGATGATCCATTCCCTGTACAGCAACAAGGAAATTTTCCTGCGCGAGCTCATCTCCAATGCCTCGGATGCCTGCGACAAGCTGCGCTTTGAGGCGCTGACCGACAAGACTTTGCTGGACGGTGATGCCGAGCTGAAAATCCGCGTCGCCTTTGATCCGGTGGCGCGCACGGTGACCATCACCGACAACGGCATCGGCATGTCGCGCGAGGAAGTCATCGCCAACGTTGGCACCATTGCCCGTTCCGGCACCCGCGAGTTCCTCGCCAAGCTGACCGGTGATACAGCGAAGGATGCGCAGCTGATCGGCCAGTTCGGCGTCGGTTTCTACTCATCGTTTGTCGTTGCCGACAAGGTCACGCTGGTCACGCGTCGCGCCGGCCTCGCGGCGGAGCAGGGTGTGCGCTGGGAATCCGACGGCGGCGGCGAATATACGCTGGAGGCCATGGCGAAACCCGAACGTGGAACCGAGGTCACGCTGCATCTGCATAAGGGGGACGGTACTGCGGACGAAGACGGTTTTCTCGAAGGCACCCGTCTGCGCACCATCCTGCGCAAATATTCCGACCACATCACGCTGCCGATCCTGATGAAGAAAGAGGAGTGGGATCAGGAGTCCGGTAAACAACGCACTACCGACAAGGACGAAACCGTTAACCAGGCCAGCGCCCTGTGGGCACGCCCGAAAAGCGATATCAGCGATGAACAATACGTCGAGTTCTACAAACATGTGTCGCATGATTTTGAGGCGCCGCTGATCTGGTCACACAACAAGGTCGAGGGGCGCAAGGAATACACGCAGCTGTTGTACATCCCGGCGCGCGCACCGTTTGACCTGTGGGACCGCGAACAGCGGCGCGGCATCAAGCTCTATGTGCGGCGCGTGTTCATCATGGATGACGCCGACAACCTGATGCCGCATTACCTGCGCTTCGTGCGTGGCGTCATCGACTCCGCCGACCTGCCGCTGAACGTATCGCGCGAAATCCTGCAGGAATCGAAGGACATCGAAATCATTCGTTCGGCATCTGTAAAACGTGTGCTGTCGATGATCGAAGATCTTGCGGAAAACCAGAAGGAGAAATTCGCGACGTTCTGGAAGGAATTCGGCCGGGTGTTCAAGGAAGGCGTCGGTGAAGACCAGGTCAACCGCGAACGCATCGCCAAGCTGCTGCGTTTTGCCACGACGCTGAAGGACACCGCCGACGAGGAAGTGTCGCTCACGGATTATGTGGCGCGGATGAAGTCCGAGCAGGAGAAGATTTATTACGTGACTGCGGATTCGTTCATCGCAGCCAAGGCCAGCCCGCACCTTGAGGTGCTGCGCAAGAAGGGGGTCGAAGTTCTGCTGCTTTCAGAGAAGGTTGACGAATGGATGATGTCCTTCCTCACCGTGTTCGAGGGCAAACCGCTGCAGTCGGTGGCCCGCGGTGCACTGGATCTCGGCAAGCTGGAAGATGAAGCCGAGAAAAAGGCCCAGACCGAGGCCGCGGAACAGCACAAGGCGCTGACTGAACGCATCGGCAAGGCGCTGGGGGAGAGGGTCAAGGAGGTGCGCGTGACGCTGCGCCTGACGGAATCACCGGCCTGCCTGGTCGCCGATGAACACGACATGACTGGCGGGCTGCAGCGCATGCTGAAGGCGGCCGGGCAGAAAGTGCCGATGGCCAAACCGATTCTCGAAATCAATGCAGAGCATCCGCTGGTGCAACGCCTGCAGGCGGAAACCGATGAATCACGATTCGGTGATTTTTCGGCGGTGCTATTTGACCAGTCGCTACTGGCCGAGGGCGGTCAGCTTGAGGATCCTGCCGGTTTCGTCAAACGCCTGAACCAGCTGATGCTGGCGCTGGGGCGGTAAGCGCCGTTACATCGACGGCGATCGGGCTGCTTGCGTTGGCGGCTTGTTTTTGCTGCAGGAATCCGGCCAAGTCATTGAAATTATGCTTTAATCATGCTCGGGTTGCGGTGGTAATGGCGCCGAAACCTGAGCCGGGCACAGTAACCGGATATGTTGCAGACGCCGGGATATTCAATGACTTTCAAGACACCGCAGTCGGGCGATGCTGGAGCGCAGGCGCGCAATGACGCCGGCAGTCCTGCAGCCAGGCCGCGGAGCAACACGCGGTTTCGTGAACTGGAAGAACTGCTGCGGATTATCGAGAGCCGCGCGGTGCAGCCGGTATTCCAGCCGATACTGGCGTTCGGAACAGGCGAGATCCTGGCCTATGAGGGCCTGATCCGCGGACCGGATGACAGCCCGCTGCATACGCCTGTAAAGCTGTTCGATGCTGCTGCCCGCGCCGGGCAGTTGATCGAGTTGAACATGCTGTGCGCACTGAAAGTGGTACGTCAGTACGCCAGGCTTGGCCTGCAGCAGCAGCTCTTCATGAATGTGACCCCCCAGACCGTGCTGGACGTGCGCGATGAGGTGCAGCGCATCAGCCGTTTCATCAGGGACTGCGGCATGGATATTGCGCAAGTCACGATTGAGCTGACGGAAAGCCAGTACATCTCGGACCGGTCTATTTTTCGCGACGCGCTGATGCTGTTTCGCAAAGCCGGTTTCCGCGTGGCGCTGGATGATCTTGGCGAAGGCTTTTCAAGCCTGCGGCTGTGGTCCGAATTGCAGCCGGATTTTGTCAAAATTGACATGCACTTCGTGCAGGGTGTCAGCACTGACAAGGTGAAGTACCATTTTCTCAAATCGCTGCAGCACATCGCCGAAGGCTGCGGTTCATCGCTGGTCGCCGAAGGCGTCGAGACCATGGCAGATTTCTGCATACTTCGTGATCTGGGCATCGACAATGCGCAGGGTTTCCTGATTGGCCGTCCGGCGCAGCGGCCCAGCAACCTGATTCCTGATCAAGTGTCGGCGTTGATGGGTGCCGGCAGTTCCCCTTTATTCGCGCAAACCTTGCCTTTCCCGCGTTGATTCAGGTGGTGTTCGCGCCGCTGCTGCGACTGCATCCGCCAAATCAGGTTTGGAAAATCGGCACGCAAGGGCTATTCTTCGGTTTGGTGCGGCGCAATGCCCTGTCGCAGTAACGGCAACTTCATTGATGATCGGGAATCCCCATGACTTATCTATTTTTCCTGAAACGCTGTCTGGCACCGTCGGTGCTGGCGGTCATGACGGTGCTGGCGGTTACCGCCCAGGCTGCAGAGACATTCCCGAGCAGGCCGTTGCGCATGCTGGTAGGTTATCCGCCGGGAGGACCGACGGATATCACGGCGCGCATTACCGCAGAGTATCTGTCGACAGCGATGATGCAGCAGGTAATCGTCGATAACCGGGCAGGGGCTGGCGGCACCATTTCGGCCACAATCCTTTCGCAGGCTAATCCCGACGGCTACACCATCGGCCTGTGCGCCAACGGCGAGATGGCAATTTCACCGAATCTGCACAAGAAGATGTCGTACGACCCCCTGAAAGATTTTTCGCCGATCAGCCGCGTCGGCGCCGGGCAACTGGCCCTGGTGGCGCCGATGCCGCTGCCGGCAAAATCCGTGGGAGATCTGGTCGGCATGGCGAAAGCCAAGCCGGGCGCGCTGAACTTCGCGTCATCGGGTACCGGTTCCACAGCGCATCTGGCTGGCGAACTGTTCAAGGCGATGACAAAGATCGACATCGTGCATGTGCCGTACAAGGGCGCGGCGCCGGCACTTACTGACGTGATCGCCGGTCAGGTGCAGATGCTGATTACCGGTTATTCCGGGGTGGTGCCGCACGCCAAGGCGGGCAGGCTGCGCGTGCTTGCGGTGACCGGTGCCAAACGGCTGCAGGCCGCTCCGGATTTGCCGACCATCGGCGAGACTGTACCGGGTTACGAAGTGACTTCGTGGTATGGCATCTTTGCGCCAGCCGGGACGCCGCGTGCGCTGATCGACCGCTTTCAGCGCGAGATTGCGGCGATGGCCAAAACGCCGGCAGTGATTGCGCGCATGGATGCCCTGGGCATAGAGCCGGAAGGCAATACCGGTCAACAGCTCGCTGCGCAGATGAAAGAGGAAATCGCCAAATGGGGCAAGGTGATCAAGCTGGCGGGCGTGCCCAGACAATAAATGTTTGATGCCTGCGCGGCGGTCAACCCATGCCGTCGCGCATCCGGTACCAGTGAAACATTGCGCGCTGCCCGATACGGCGTAATGATGGAAACGGAAACCGCGGCAGCGCGGTGGTGACCGGGTATGCCGCATCGCAAGGGCCGTCTCCGGCGACGCGTTGCGCCAGCAGTTTGCCTGCGTACAGCGCGTAAGAGACGCCACTGCCCTGATAACCCAGCGCGTAGTGCACTGAAGGATCATCCTTTGCGCAGTGGATATGCGGCAGAAAATCCGCGGTCAGACACACCCAGCCCCACCAGTCGTAATCAACCGTAATGTCGCGCAGCGCGGGTAATTTGGCCCGCAGTTCGGATAGCAGAAAATCCCGCTGTCGTTCACGGCCGCCCGGAACCTCGGTAATCTGCCCGCGACCGCCGAACAGGATGCGGTCGTCAGGCAGGCGTCGCCAGTAGTAGAGCAGGTTGCGCGTGTCGGTCAGCAAGTGACGGGACTGGAATCCGCTGGCCTTTTTTTCTTCCGCAGTCATTGGGCGCGTGACGATAATATGGGAGAGCACCGGTAGCAGCGTGCCGCGTAAATCGGTGTGCAGATGTTCCGGCGTATAGCCGTTGGTGGCCATAATCACCGTGCGGGCGCGAACGGTGCCGTGCGGTGTGCCCAGCACATGTGTGCGACCGTCTTTTTTCCACGTCAGCACACCGCTTGCACCATGTACCGTGGCGCCGGCGGCACGTGCGAGCCTGAGCACACCGTGTGCGAGTTTCAGCGGATGCACGGCAAGCGCATCGGGGATGCGCAGTGCACCGTGGGCCTGGGTGCCACCGATATGGTTGTCGCGCACCTGTGCGGCGGTCAGAAGTTCTGCGGGGTAGCCGAATTCGTTTTGCAGCAACCCCGCTTCGCGGGTCAGTGCATCAACGCGGCCGGGGCGGTGTGCAATCTTCAGGTGGCCGGTGTCCGTAGCATCGCAATCGATGCCATTCTCGTGCACTAGACTGCGCACGTTGCGTACGGCGGTCAGGCTTTCAGCAAAAACGCGGCGCGCAACGTCGTGCCCCCACAGCTCGATCATTTTTGCGTAACTATGACGACCGATCGCGGCCCGCGCAAACCCGCCGTTGCGTCCGCTGCAGCCCCATCCGGTACGATTGGCTTCCAGCACCATGGCCCTGATGCCGTAAGTTTTTGCCAGATGCAGGGCGCAGGACAAGCCGGTATAGCCGGCGCCGATGATGGCGACTTCGGTATCAGCCGCGACCGGTGCGATGCCATCATCTTCCGGTGCAGTGCCTGCCGTAGCGGTCCAGTAGGAAGTCATATGCGTCTCGCCATTGCCCGGCGACTCGGCCGTCAGTGGATCGTAAGGTTTACGCATTGGTGATCTGCGGTTCTGATTGCGGATGAATGGTGGAGAGATGACGGCGCATGCACCGAGTGTGGATTGTATCTGCCGGATGCCTCTGCGCGCACTGTGAATTGTCCCCATCCGACGACAGGCCGCTGATCACCGGGTACGGCAGTTCATGGCGGTTCAGCGTCGTTGTGGGGCGACGGATAGTGTGCATGCAAAATTACAGGAAAATAAATAAGTATTTGTTTTTGCTTATAAAAATATAACTGGCATGGCACATGCTGATAGCAGCGCAACGGTCGTGTAATTCATGGCCGGAATAAACCGCAAGTCATGACGATGATGAGTTGCGTCTGTTTGCCTGCAATAACCAAAAGGAGTTCGACAAGAAAAAGAGGATTTTGCTGGTTCTGGCCCTGTTGATGGCTATCGGTCTGACGGCTTGCAACACCATGGAAGGGCTTGGCAGTGACATCGAGCGTGGCGGCGAGAAACTGCAGGACCCCGCCAAAAACAACAGGAAAAAAATGTAGCGCGCCGCCGCGACGGCCATACACATTCACCAACTCAACGGAAGGAGCACTCATGAACTGGGATCGCATCGAAGGCAACTGGAAGAAGGTCAAGGGCGCCGTCCGCGAACAATGGAGGCGGTTGTCGGATGACCGCCTCGAACGGATAGCCGGCAAACGTGACCGGCTGGTTGGCGGCACCCAGGAATCCTACGGCATTGCCCGGGAAGATGCGGAGCGCCAGGTGATGACCTCGGAGATGCGCAATGCGTTCCTCGCCACCGACTGGACAGGGGCGGAGCGCCGGCAGCAGCGACAAGCACTGATTCAATAACACAGCAACCCCATAATGTTGACGACCACAAGGAGTTTCAAATGAAGAACAGCACGATGATGATTGCAGTGATTTCGGCGTTCGGGATGACCGCGGTGAGCCATGCCCAGACGCAGCAGAAGGCCGGGCATGACCGCGCCGAATACGTCGATTCGGCAAAAAAATGCGTCGGTCTGAGTGGTGACGCGCGTACCGCGTGCCTGAAGGATGCGCAGCAGCAAGGCAAGGGCGACATGAAATCCGCCCCCAAGACTCTGGATACCAGGAAGTAACTTTTTCACCGACGCACAGCATTGCATCCCGTTTTGGTGACGGCGGTGCAATGCCGCTTTTTATTGGGTGTTGGCGTCTTTCAGGGCATCGACAGCGTATTACTCAATACGCATCGAGCGGGTATCTGCCGGCATCGGTCACGGTTGGATTGCCTGCGCAGATGATGCGGAGCGACCGGCAGATCTGAATGAAAATCCGCCGGCACTGCATGGTCAGGCCGCTTTTTTGCGGTTTTTCTCCAGCCAGCTGTCGACCAGCGCCACGGTGTCATCGACCGCGGCGAGCTGCATGCCCTTTTGCGCGGCAACGGTTTTGACCAGGCGATCGACGCGTTCGATGTTGGGCGCGCCGGCAGCCAGCGCGCGTGCGGCAGACGACGGACTGCCCAGCGACAGCGCCGCGTTGGCGTATTTCTCGAAGGGCACCAGGTCTTTTTCGTCCGCACCCAGTGACACGCACAGCCTGACTACCCATTCGTAAACGGCGCGCGAGGCGGCGAGGTCGCTGTGCACTGCATCCTTGATCGGGCGCATTTCGTCCTTCTGCACGCAACGGTAGTTGCCGGCGATCAGCATCGCCCATTTCGCCAGCGGCACGAAAACCGAGTCATGCACCTTGAGCTTGACCGGCAGTTCGATTTTCTTGCCGTCACCTGGATCAAAACGGATGCCCTCAATATCGGCTGCAAGCTGACGCAGGATGGCGGTGTGCGCGTCGGAGTCGAAACGCGCGGCCTTGAAGTTGGTCGGCAGTCGGACCTGCAGCACATTGATTTTTTCCTCGGGCGGGCGGAAGGCCTGCGGGTCGGGGCTGCACAGTGTCAGCGTTTTCGGGTCGAAGCTGTTCCATACCGAGCTGTCGGTGAAGCAGTCGCGGCAGGCTTCGGCGTCGAGGCCGGGGATACGTTTCAGGTACGGCAGCGGCGGCATGTTCATGATCGACATGCAGGGCACACGGGATTTAGCGATTTTGTCGAGCAGTTCGCGCACGCCGGGGGCGCGGTACTGCGGCTCCTGCATCGCCAGTGCGATCAGGTCATAGTCGGCCGGATTGGCAGAGTCGGGCCCGCCGGCGGAGAGTTTGCCCGGCAGGTCGCGCGAACGGATTTCGACCAGGCCTTCGCGGCCCTTGATCGGCATGCGCACGATGGCGCCTTCCTTGTTGAAGAGTTCGGCTTCGGCGGGCAGGCAGATCATCTTGACCGTATGTCCGGCGAGCAGCAGCTTGGTCGCCAGCAGTGAACCGTAAGAGGCGCCCAGAATCAGGATTTTGTAGGTACGCATGTAAAAAACTCCTCATGTGAGATGAATCTGCAGGCCGGCGCGGTTTTGATTTTTCGCGGCCTGGCCACAGATCAGGTAGCCGCAATGGTAGTCAGTTCATTGCGCCGGTGCAATGACACACCACGAGATGAAATCACAAAACAGTCATCGCAATGCAACATTTAATGCTGCATTGCCACAGCCATCAGGCTATTAAAGGCCGGCGGATTTTTCTGCTGCTGACTGTTTATTCAATGACACCAAGTCTGCCGTTATGCGACCCGGTGTACCACAGGCGGTTGCCATCGGTGGTCAGCTTGCGGATGCCTGCATTGGGTGACGGCAAGCGAATGGTCTGCATCAGTGCGGTTGCAGGATCGAAGCGGATCACTGCGTCAAGCTTGATCTGATTGGCCCAGACGATGCCGGCATCGTCCACTGCGACCGCATACGCGCCGGCATTGCCGCCGGGAAGCGCGTAAGTGCCAACGATGCGGTTGGTGGCGGGATCGACTTTGGCCAGGCGGCCGTTGCCGGACAGGGTGACCCATAACATGCCGTCGGGCGCGGTGGCGATGCGGCGCGGCCGTGAACTGCGGCCCATGTCGAGTTCAGAGATTTTTCCGGTCCCCGGATCCAGGCGTCCCAGCTTGTCATCACCGAGGCGGCACCACCAGACGTTGCCGGCGCGGTCTACGGTGATGCCGCCCGGATTACCCGCGGTTTCGTATTCGGCGATCCTGCCGGTGAGCGTGTCGACGCTGCCAATGCGGTTGCCGGTTTGCATGGTGAACCACAGGGTTTGATCATCATTGCTGAGTACAAGGGTATGCGGCCCGCTGACGTTGCCCGAAGGCACGGCATATTCCGCGATCGCGCCGTTCGACGGTTTGAGCTTGCCGATGGTGCCGTTGCCGTAACCGGTGGTCCAGACCATGCCTTTGCGGTCGATCACCACGCTGTTCGGCTGGTGACCATTCGGCAGATCCCAATCCCTGAAGCTCTGCGTTTTCGGATCGAAACGCAGTACCTTGTTGTCGTTGGGTACCGCAATGTAGATGCTGCCGTCGGGGGCGAGCGCAGAACTGCGGGCAAACATCGGTTTCGGCAGCGGCCATTCGGTGACTTTGGCGGGAAAAGCCGTCGCCGGAGCCGGCTCTCCAGCCGGAACCTGTGTGCTCAGCAGCAGGCAGCCGGCGAGTAATACAAGTTTGCGCATCATGGCCATTTTCAGTCGCAAGCGGGCTATATTTCCGCTTGAATCTACGGTGTGCCGGATTATAGCCCCGGCGTCGGCAGGAGGCGTGCAGGGCTTGCCGGCCCGGTAATTTCTGCTATCGTGGGCTCAAGTCCGGCACATTGGGCGCCGGACAGGCCACGGGGGACGAGGCTATGACCGGCGAAAAAATGCTGATAGGCGTGGCGTTGCTGCTGTTGCTGGCTGCCGCGATACTGATGCTGGTGATGGTGCTGCAACTGCGCGCGATGGGCCGCGAGGTTGAAGCGACGCGGCTGCAGCTGGCGAAAATGGACTGGGGCGTGATGTTGCTGAGCGGTGTGCAACAACTGAAGCTGGCCACAGTCGCGCTTGAGCAGATCGACAAACGGCTGCAGAAGCTGGAGGCGATCGAAAAAGTGCAACTGTCGCACATCAACCTGCGCCAGGGTGTCTGATATCCGGCGGCAATCAAAAAAATCAGACAGGCATGAATAAAAAAGCGGCCCGCAGGCCGCTTTTTTGTCGTTGCACGATGGTTAAGGCGCAACGATGCGGTTGCGCAGGATCATGTGCGGCGCTTCGAATGCACATTCGATGACGTCCCCCGGTTTTACATAGAGCGACTCCGCGTTGGCCTTGCCGACCGCAACGCCGCCCGGTGCGCCGGTGGAGAACATGTCGCCCGGCTGCAGATCGAGCAGGCGTGAAAAATGCGGAATGATGTCGGGTAGTTTCCAGATCTGGTCGCTGGTGTTGACGCGCATGCGCTGCTCGCCGTTGACGCTGCAGGTGACCCAGATGTTGTACGGATCGGGCACTTCGTCCATGGTGATGATGCAGGGGCCGAGCGGACCGAAGGACGGCGCGTTTTTCGAGGTCCAGAAACGCGAGCCCGAGGCGACCTCTGCTTTCTGTGTGTCGCGGCAGGTCAGGTCGTTGAGGATGGTGATGCCGGCGATGTACTGCAGCGGATTGTCGCCGCTGACTTCGTACGCACGTTTGCCGAGCACGAAGACCATTTCCGGTTCGTAATCGAGACGGGTCACGGTTTTGGGGCGAGGCACATCGGCGCCGTGGCCAGTCAGGCAGGAATTCAGTTTGACGAAGCCGGTCGGCTCTCCCGGCATTTCCCTGATCAGGTCGTTGCGTTTCAGTTCTTCAAGGTGGGTGCGGTAGTTCTTGCCGACGCAGAGGAACTTGTCGGCATCGGGGATCGGCGGCAGGTAATGCACGTCGGTGTCCGGCGCCAGCGTGGTTTTGTCCAGTTTCGCAGCGTTTTTGCCGGCGAATTCGAGTACGGCGCGGGCGCGGGCGAGGCCGGCTTCACCCAGCGCCAGCAGGCCTTTCATTGATACGGGTATCAACTGCTTGCCGTCGTTCAGCGCGCGTTCGCCGGCAACCAGGTCAAGCATCCTGCCGTCGAGCTGGGCGCCGATGTGTACGGAATGCGCAGCGGAGAGCAGGGTGTAGGTGGACAATCGCATTGCGGAATCCTCAGGCAAAAAAGCAATGGCGCGGTTTACGCGCCGTCAGTGGGTCATGGGAACAGTTCGGGGTGGTATTTTAAAGCCTTGGAAGCGATATCTTCCGGTGCTGTGGCACGGCTTGTCCGGATCCGGTTCAGGGTTTTGACAGGTGGTCGAACACCAGGGCTTTGGCTTCGCGCAGCGTGAAGGCCATGAAACTTTGCGCGACCAGCGACAATTGTTTGCCGGCCGGGTGCACAAAAGCCCAGCCAGGGTCGATCGGGAATCCCTGAACATCCAGCACCGCCAGTTGCTCATGGGGCACATCGAGCCCAAGCGCATAACGCGACATGATTGATACTCCAAGGCCGGCAATGATGGCCTGCTTGATCGCCTCGTTGTTCGACAGCTCCATGCGCACCCGTGGCACGATGCCGTGTTTTGTGAACAGTTCGCTGGCCGTGACCCGGCTGCCTGAACCGGTTTCCCGCATCAGGAACGGTTCTTCGGCGAAGCGCACGAATGGTATGTTTTTTTCGCGTGCCAGGGGATGCTCGGCGTGGGCCAGTACCACAATTGGGTTGGGCAGTATCGGGTGTGAGACCACATCATCGCCTTCCGGCGCGCCGCCGAAGACATAGAGGTCGTCAAGGTTTCTGGACATGCGATCGATCAGCGCGCTGCGGTTGAGTATCTGCAGTGAAACTTCGATCCCGGGATGGTGTTTGACAAATTCGGCGAGTATCCGGGGCATGAAATATTCAGCAGTGGTACTGACGGCAAGCTGCAGTCTGCCGGTCTCAAGACCTCGCAGATCGGCAAGATTCTGCTCGACCCGGGCCAGCGCCTTGAAAAGATCAAGGCAACCTTCGTGCAATAAGCGTCCCGCATCAGTCAACTGGACGCGTTTGCCGACCTGTTCGATCAGCGGCAGGCCTATGGTTTCGGACAGCTTCTTCATCTGTACCGACACAGTGGGCTGAGCCATGAACAGTTCTTCGCCGGCCTTGGTGAAACTGCCTAGCCGGGCAACGGCTTCGAACACGCTCAGTTGCGGCAGCGTGCCATGTTTCAGGTAGCGGCGGATTGCAGATTGCGGCATATCGGTCCTTTCTGGTTCAGCGATGCCAAACGCAGGCGTCATGCGGCGACGGCGTGCGCAACTCGGCCCCGGACAAACAGGCAACTGGATCAGCGGAGTAGCGCCTTGCCCGTTCAGGCAAAGGTCTCGCTTGCAAGGACAGGGCCTGGGCCTTGCCGCATTGCCGGACAGCCGGGGATCAAGACCTATCCCGTATTGACGACTGCACCGTCGCGGCCTGAGCCGCTCAAGCTACTCCCCTTTGGAGGTGCCCGCACAATGCTGCTGCGCGAGCGGGTTGGACTACACCACATGATGCCGGGCATGACAACTTGCGAAGGGCAACGAGTCTGCCCGGGGCTGCCTTTGCAATTCATAATAATCAGTATTGCGTACATTCATTTTACACGATTGCAGGGTTTTTCTGATAATCCGGCCGCGCGTCGAGGGTGCCGCGCAACGGATGCTCCGGTATGGTTTCCGGGTGGCAGCTGTGCAGGGGGGGCTGGGGAGTAGCTTCGGTGGCACCGCAAAGGTGCTGCGAGTGGTGTTGTCGTCAATACGGGCTTTGCCCCGGTGGCACCGGCAGTGTTCCAGCTGCAAGCGAGACCAGGTGGCGGCAGATGCGCGGTAACGGCATCAGCCGCTTATAGGGTAACTCGCTTCATAACTTGAGAACTGCTCATGGAATTCCTTTCTGCTGAATTTTTCTCGGCCCTGCTTGCCATTATCGTCATTGATCTGGTGCTTGCCGGCGACAACGCGATTGTCATTGCGCTTGCTGCGCGCAACCTGCCCGCCGATTTGCGCAAGAAGGCGATTCTCTGGGGCACTTTCGGCGCCATTGCAGTGCGCACGGCGATGACCTTGGTCGTCGTCTGGCTGCTCAAGGTGCCGGGTCTGATGCTGCTGGGCGGAGCGTTGCTGGTGTGGATTGCCTACAAGCTGCTTGCTGACAACGAAAGCGACGGTCACGAGGTGAGTGCTGCCAGCGGATTCTGGGGCGCAATGAAAACCATCGTGGTTGCCGACGCGGTGATGGGACTGGACAACGTGCTGGCAGTCGCGGGTGCCGCCCATGGCAATTTCCTGCTGGTGGTGATCGGCCTGCTGATCAGCATTCCGATTGTCATCTGGGGCAGCCAGATCATCCTCAAGTTCGTCGAGCGCTTCCCCGGCATCGTCTATGTTGGCGGTGGAGTGCTGGCGTGGACTGCGGCAAAGATGATCACCAGCGAGCCACTGGTCAGGGATTTATTCAATACCTATCCGGTACTTGTGGCCCTTCTGTACATGACGATTATGGGTGGCGTGCTGGGGCTGGGTTTCTGGGTCAACCACGTGCCGGTGCGCGCACGGGTAGCGGGGCATATCGCCGGAGCCGGCGTCGCAGCGCTTGCGCCGGCCGCCGCCGGCGTTACCCGCATACTGCTGCCGGTGGATGCGACGAAGAATTCGCTTCAAGCGGTTAAACATGTGATCAATCGCGATCGCGCAGGAGCACCGCTCGAAGTGCACTTGCTGCACGTGAGGGTGCCGTTCTCCCAATACATGGCCCGCTTCGTCACTCGCAAGGACCTTCGGGCCTACAACCAGCAGGAAGTCGAGCGTGCGCTTGCGCCGGCGCGCGACGCGCTCAACCGCGCGGGTATAAGCCATACTGACCATGTCGAGTTTGGCGACAAGGCGGAAACAATACGCGAGGTGGCTGAGCATCTGCAGGCGAACCAGATTGTCATGGGCACTGCGCGCAAGAATTCGTTGACGCGGATCATCGAGGATTCAGTCACCAGCAGCGTGCTCCAGATCGTGGAGATTCCGGTCGAAATCATCGTTGGCCCTGGGGTGTCGCGTCTCGAGAAGGTCGGACTGCCTGCAGGCGTAGGCGCCGTAGCCGCGATGTTGCTCGCAGTCTCTCTCCTTTAACAAGTTCCGGCTTCTCCCGGGAGAAGATCAGAATCCCGCCGTCACGGCGGGATTTTTTTATGTTCACGGTAACCACGGTTCCTGCATGAGTTCACATTTGGGCGCCTCTATAAATTACCGTTCGCGCTGAGCTTGTCGAAGGGCCTGCTCACTAAGCGGTTGTTTTTATTAGCTAAAGGCTTCGACCGGCTCAGCCCTAACGGGGTTTGGTGAATTTATAGATGCGCCCATTTTTGAATAGCTGCCGTTGCCATCTTTCATTGATATCCATGGAAATTTAAACTTTGGCCGTGTTTAAATGATTGAGTAGTGCTGCGGGGCCTGCGCTTGATGCGAGGGCCCTGCGGATGAAGGGGAGTAGCTCAACAGCCTGCACGTCGTCATCCCGGGGAATCTTTCCTCCGGCGCGCAGGGGTCCAATCCGGTCCGAGCGAGACCTTCGCCAAGAAGCTGGCGGAGGCGCTTGCATGCGGCCTGCGTCCGGCATTTTCGCAGGCAGCAGTATTTTCAGGGGACTGGAAATGGAAAGTATCGGCACTTGGTGGATGTGGGCTGCTTTCGCGGCATTCGTGATTGTTGCAATCATCGTTGACCTGCTGCTGCTCGAGTCCAAGGGCACGGCCAGGGTTTCCTTCAAGGAAGCCCTTAACTGGTCGATTGTCTGGATAGTTCTTTCCTTTGTCTTTAACGGCCTGTTGTGGTGGTACCTCGACGCCAATCACGGGCGTGAGCTGGCGAATGAAAAGTCGATGGAGTTCTTCACCGGCTACCTGATCGAGAAGTCGCTCGCCGTAGACAACATTTTCGTGTTTCTGATGTTGTTCACCTTCTTTGGCGTGCCGGTGCAATACCAGCGGCGCGTCCTCATACTGGGGATCATCGGCGCGATTGTGCTGCGGGCCATAATGATCCTGATTGGCGCGTGGCTGATCACCAAGTTCGACTGGATACTCTATATCTTCGGCCTGTTCCTGCTGTTTACCGGCGTGAAGATGCTGATGATGGCCGAGAGCGAGCCGGATCTGGAAAAGAACCCCCTGTTGCGCTGGATTCGCCGGCACATTCCGATCACCAACGAGTTTGATGGCGAGAACTTCACTGTGATGCGTGATGGTAAACGCTGGTTCACGCCGCTGTTCGTGGTGATGGTGATGATCGGAATCACCGATGTCATTTTCGCGGTCGACAGCATTCCCGCGATCTTTGCGATCACGTTAGACCCGTTCATCGTGCTGACATCCAACGTTTTTGCGATCCTCGGGCTGCGCGCGATGTATTTCATGCTGGCCGATCTCGCCAACCGCTTCCATCTGCTGAAGTACGGTCTGGCGTTCATTCTCGTGTTCATCGGAATCAAGATGTTGCTGCTCGATATTTACAAGATACCGGTGGGCTTTGCTCTTGCCGTCGTCGGCATTGTCCTGGTGACTTCGATGGTCGCGAGCCTGTGGGTGACCCGCAAGAGCGGCCGTTGACCCCGCAAGGGCACCCGTTGGAAAGGCGGCCGGCTCTGGATCTGGAGCGCCGGCTGCTCAGAATTTCGGCTTGAGCGACGCCTGCTGATAACCCCTGACGCCTTCGAGGATTTCGCGGCCAGCCTCTTCGGCACCCACCCAGCCCAGGACCTTGACCCATTTGCCGGGCTCAAGGTCCTTGTAGTGCTCGAAGAAGTGCGCAATCTGCGCCAGCGTTCCCTTCGGCAGGTCGTCGGGGGAGCGGACGGCGGAGTAGAGCGGGGTCAGCCTGTCGATGGGCACTGCGAGGATCTTGGTGTCCCTGCCGGCCTCGTCTTCCATGTTCAGCATGCCCACCGGGCGGCTGCGCACCACCACGCCGGTAATCAGCGGCACCGGTGACAGCACCAGCACGTCCACCGGATCGCCGTCACCGGACAGGGTGTGCGGCACATAGCCGTAATTGCACGGGTAACGCATGGCAGTCGACATGAAGCGGTCGACGAACATCGCACCGGTGGTTTTTTCCATTTCGTATTTGATCGGTTCGGCGTGCATCGGGATTTCAATGATCACATTGAAATCATCGGGCACGTCGTAGCCGGAGCTGACCCGGTCCAGATTCACGGTATTTTCCTCTGAAGATGAGCCGCATTATAACTTTGCCGGCCCGGCGGGCGTGCGCTGCGTGCTAGGATCGCGTTTCAAATCCATTCCTCCCGGAGCCCCGCATGAAACTATATATTACCGCCACTTCCGGCAACGCCTGGAAAGTGCGCCTGCTGCTGTCGATGCTGAAGGTGACTTTTGAGACGGTGGTGCTCGACACTGAAAAAAAAGAACACAAAACTGCGGATTTCCTGAAGTTGAATCCGCGTGGCCAGGTGCCGGTACTGGTGGATGGGGACCAGGTGTTCTGGGATTCGACGGCCTGTCTGGTTTACCTCGCGCGCAAATTCGGCGGCGAGCAATGGCTGCCGAAGGATGCGGCGGGCATGGCCGGGGTGCAGCAATGGCTGGCGTTGTCGAACAACGAACTGCACTACGGCCTGCAATGGGCGCGCGGAAAAAAAATCGGCATTCGCGCCATCGGCGACTATGAAGAATATGCCGCGTACGGCCGAAATGGCCTGGCGGTGCTCGAAGGGCGCCTGAAAACAAACGAATGGCTGGCCGGCGGACGGCCGTCGATCGCCGACCTTGCCTGTTATTGCTACACCGCGGTATCTCCCGAAGGCGGTTTCGACCTCGCTGCGCATCCTGGTGTCGCAGCCTGGGTGAAACGCGTCGAGGCCCTGCCGGGTTGGATCAAGCGCGTTTGATGCGCCATATCCCGTGACCGGATTCCGCCTCGGGCACGCCGCAGCCGCTGACTGGCGGGTTGCGGCGCAGGACTGTCTGGCCCAGTTGGGGGCAGACAAAAGTGCGGGCGACGGCAATCTCGGTTTTCTGTACGTGACGGATTCCTTCGCCGATGTTTTGCCCGACATCCACCGCCATTTTGCCGCGGCAACCGGCGTTAAGCACTGGGTGGGTACGGTAGGCATCGGCATCTGCGCCACCGGCATCGAATACCTCGACGAACCCGCGATCGCGGTGATGATCGGTGATTTCCCACTGGACAGTTTTCGCGTCTTCGGCGCCGTTGCGGGGGCTGCGCAGATCCAGGCCGCCGATCTGCAGTGCGGCGAGGCTCCCGCGAGCATCGCCGTGGTCCATGCCGATCCGCTGTCCGGCGATATTGCGCAGCAGATCCGCCTGCTGGCCAAACGCACCGAAAGCGGCTTTCTGGTGGGTGGCCTCGCCAGTTCGCGCGGTGCCGTCAATCCGCTGCTCGCCGACGGCGTGGAACAGGGCGGCATGTCGGGCGTGGCTTTTTCCGATGCGGTGACGGTGGCGACACGGCTCACCCAGGGCTGCGCGCCGATACGGCCCGCGCATGAAATCACCGGCGCCCAGAACAACATCATCGTCGAGCTTGATGGCCGTCCCGCGCTGGAGGTGCTGCGCAGCGATGTCGGCATCAGCGCCAACGAGGAGCTGGCACAGCTCGGCGGGCAGATTTTTGTCGGACTGTCGGTGCCCGGCAGTGATACCGGCGAATACGTGGTGCGCAACCTGATCGGCATTGATCCCGGCAACAAGCTGATCGCCATCGGTGACCAGGCGCGCAAGGGGCAGCGCCTGCAGTTCTGCCGGCGCGACCATGATACTGCGCGCGCCGACATGACCCGCATGCTCGACAGCATCCGTGAAGGTCTGTACACCAGTCCGCGCGGTGCGCTGTATTACTCCTGCCTGGGGCGCGGCGGCGCGCTGCTCGGCGGCAAATCCGAAGAGTTGAAAATGATCCAGACGGCGCTGGGTGATGTGCCGCTGGTCGGATTTTTCTGCAATGGCGAGATTTCGCACAACAGGCTCTATGGCTATACTGGTGTGCTGACGCTGTTTCTCTGAACAGTGTCACTGGAGGAGGAGTCGTGCCCTTGGAGCGTATTTTCAATGAACTGAGCCTGACCTGGTACGACATCGCAGCCAGTCTGTTTTTCCTGCTGTCCTGGGCCGGTTATGCCCTGTTCGCTGAGTGGCGTGCGAAAACGGTGCCTACGCTGCACAGCACCATGGACGGTTACCGCCGCGAATGGATGGTGCGGATGATTGAGCGCGAGAACCGCATGGTCGACGTCAACATCATGCGCAACCTGACCCGCAGCTCGCAGTTTTTCGCGTCAACAACCATGCTGGTGCTGGGCGCGCTGATTGCGCTGCTGGGTTATGTGCAGCAGGCGATGGATGTGGTCTCCGGGCTGCCGTTCACGGTCAAGGCTTCGACGCGGCTGCTCGAAATCAAGATCATGCTGATGGTGCTGATTTTTGTTTATGCCTTTTTCAAATTCTCGTGGGCGATCCGGCAACTCGGTTTCTGCTCGACGCTGATCGGTGCGGCACCCAAGCAACCGAAGGACAACCCGGAGCAGCACGCCGCCGACATCAACCGTCTGGCACTGGTGACTTCCTATGCCGGCACCAATTTCAATCAGGGCTTGCGCGCTTATTATTTTGCGCTGGCGGCGATGACCTGGTTCCTCCATCCCTACCTGATGATAATTGCCACGGCGTGGGTGGTGTACATCCTTTATCACCGGGAGTTTGAATCGCGGACACTGTATGCGCTGATCGGCAACGATACTGCGCCGCAGATCAGAACCTGAGGGCAGTCCGCGGCTTGCGCGGTCCCGGGTTTGCAGGCAAGGTGTACATAACAAGATGGTGACCGTGTGGCGCGTATTCCGCACGGATCCCCCTTTGTTGTTCCATTCACTTAACAACGTGCCAAGGAGGAGGCGATCATGGTTTGCAGGCAAATCGCATTTGACCATGTGGTGTTGGTTGCCTTGGGTATCGTTCTGGCAACAGCTTCCGCAGCGGGTGTTGCGCAGTCGTGGAGGCCCGATAAAACGGTGGAAATTGTGGTTTCGTCTGCCCCTGGCGGCAGCAACGACCAGGTCGCGCGCACGATCCAGAAAATCGTGCAGGAGCAGAAGCTGGTGCCGGTTCCAGTCACGGTGCTCAACAAGCCCGGTGGGAACCAGACCATATCCCGTGCTTACATCAATCAGTTCCCGGGCAATGCGCATTATCTGGAAATCGGCAATCCGACGCTGATCGCCAACACGATTTCCGGGCTGCAGCAATTTACCGATTTCACCCCGATCGTGCTGATGATCAACGAGTTCACGGCTTTCACTGTGCGCACGGACTCCCCCCTGCGCAACGCACAGGACCTGGTGGCCCAACTGCGCAAGGACCCGGAATCCGTCAGTGTTGGCATCAGCAACCGCGGCGGCACCAACCACCTCGCCCTGTCGATGCTGGCCAAAGCGGCGGGCGTCGATGTCCGCCGACTGAAAGTGGTGGTGTTCAAGACCAACGCGGAAGGGCTGACCGCGCTCATGGGCGGGCACATCCAGCTCGTCGCATCAGCTGTTGGCACTGCGATAGGACAGGTACGCAGCGGCAAGGTCAAAATCATTTCGGTCAGTGCCCCCCAACGCCTGGGCGGCGATCTTGCCCAGGTGCCGACGCTGCGCGAGCAGGGTTACGATGTGTCCTTGTCCAACTGGCGGGCAATCATCGGTCCGAAGGGGCTCAGTGCAGCGCAGACCGCGTACTGGGAGGATGTGTTGTCCCGGGTGGTGGCCTCTGACGAATGGAAGG
>Ga0163148_10002937_pt1 | contig 19595 bp, 12 predicted proteins | sample OliLakLV19MP7P2_FD_148606 | JGI IMG/M metagenome (GOLD analysis project Ga0163148, IMG submission 148606) | Freshwater microbial mat bacterial communities from Lake Vanda, McMurdo Dry Valleys, Antarctica- Oligotrophic Lake LV.19.MP7.P2 | ecosystem: Environmental > Aquatic > Freshwater > Lake >...
TTAGAAATTAACCCGTCGCAAATCCCCGAAATTAACCCCCCCCAACCCCCCCTTGGTAAGGGGGGGCTTCAAGAGGATATGCCCGAAACTCCCCGCTATGTCACAATGCGAAGCGGCAAAACAGTCATCCCCGAAAAATGCCTCACCTTGCAAGAAATCTTTGCCAATTTAGACTTACCGCAGTGCAATCTCGTCACACTTTCCGCCTGCGAAACCGGGTTAACCGACTCAACAGCAATGACAGACGAATACATTGGTTTACCCAGCGGCTTCCTGTATGCTGGGAGTATGAGTGTAGTCAGCACATTATGGAAAGTGGATGATTTTGCCACCGCAATTTTCATGATCAAGTTTTACCAAGAATTGCAACCACAAAAATCAGTAGCCGTCGCCTTAAATGCCACGCAAAACTGGATGCGCGCCGTCACCCGCGAGGATTTCATGGCTTGGGTGAAATTGTTAAATTTTGATAAAAAATTCCTACAATCTTCCCAACTGTGGTTAATGGCATCGACAGAGAAACAGCCATTCTGTCAGCCGTGGTATTGGGCGGCATTCTGCGCTACGGGATACTAGCTGAAAACACAAAATTTAAGGTAAAATATCAGCATAGGTTTGTAGTTCGTAGTCCGGCAGTCCGGCAGGGGTTAAAACCCCTGCCTCAAAGCTGAAGTCCTCTGAAGAGGACTGAGGACTAATAATTTCTTCAGTCCTCTTCAGAGGACTTTCGCTATAAGACAGGGGTTTTAACCCCTGGCGGAATGCGGGTTAAACGCGATTTTTAACATCAATGGCACTTGCATTCCTGACTACGAACCTGGAGGAAGAACTAAAGTCCTAACTACGAACCTGTTTAAGTATTTTATTCACGGAGGATTGTATTATGGATGCTGACCAAATTATCGCTGTCTTGTTGAAATGGCTATCTAAAAACCAGAGCACTTTCAGCGATGTAGCATGGGAAAATTTACCAAAATTAGCAACAGAAATAGCAGCATCGGCAGATGATGAATCATTTCCCATTGCCATGATGATCAGCCAATGGTGTGCCGAGAACAATCTCGGAGATGAATTAAGAAGAAGTGTGCGAGAAGTCTATCCCGGCAAACCCCTTCCAAGTACCCTAGAACCGCTGGAAAATCTCACCAAAACCATACCTCAGATTATCATGGAGGCTTACAACCAAGCACAAAAACCAGGCGCGATAACTACTGCCGATACAAGTAATGAATCCAGATAACCAAGTATACGCCCCAAACGTTCATCTATTCGCCTTCCACGTCTGGGATACCCTATCATCAGGCTCAAATTCCCCTGCAAACTCCCAACAAACAGCCCTACCACCAACCTCAAATCCCCGTATAAATCCCGATCGCCTTTGGGAACAATGTAACGAAATACTGCAAAAAAAACTCAACATTGATGCGAAATTTAACCAGACAAACTTACTATACAACAGAACAACCCAACCCCCAGGTAGCCGCGCCAACCTGATTATCGCAACAACTGTCAACAATCTCGATTTCCTACCTTTAGCCAAACAAATCAAACATGACAACCAGCAGATTTCCCTCACCGGATTTGCCCAACCGCTGCGGATTTCCGATAGTTACGCTTTAGGACTCAACCTGCGCGTCCCCGAAAAACAAACTAATGGCACTAACACACCCAATGTCGATCTTAGCATCTTCCGTGAATTCAATCCCGACAACTGCTTGCTGCCAAACTCAGTTAACAGTTATTTCGGTCAAACTCTACTGCTTACCGCTTGGCTAACCGCAGAACAAAAAGCAGCAGCAGAGAGAGATTCCCAGTCTATCAAAAATTTAGGCCAACAATGTCTGCAATCTTTTATTACTGGTGAAGACTTACCGGAATTTTACCATCAAGCCGAATTATTCGGCAGTCCAATTCTGGAATACGGCAATCCCTATTACCCAGATAAATTCGGGCACATTCTGATTTGGTTTTTCGATAGTCAGACAACCAGTGACATCTGGGATATTTACTACCCCAACTTTTTAGATTTATTCTTGTACCGCCACAAAATCATCCTCGCTTACCAAGAAAGCCGCGCCTACTACTTGGACATCCGCAAGGAATATGAAAAAATCGAACTGGATATCGATAACACTTTTCAGTATTTGCAAGGTGACGCAGCCCAGAAGCAACAATTGAAGGGTGCCGGTTTAAAAGAAGAGGAATTAGAACATCTCAAACGCAAGACAATCGATATGCCGCCGCGGGCTGTTAAGTATGCCCGGTTGCTGATGGAATTGGAAATTAGGCAAAATACGATCGCCATTAACGCCAGAAATTACCAAAATAAATTAAATCAAATAGGTCTTGACATCAAATCTAAAACAGTTTATAATGATAGGGATACCAAAAAATATTCTAATTTGAGCTTCCTAGAATTATTCAGCCAAGAAACTTGCCCGCGGTTCAGCGAACAAATCAAATTTGACTTAGGCTATTTCAAACACGGCACCGACTTGCTAGACAAGGCGATGGAAGCAATTAGGGGCGTAGTCGCGATCGAAGAAGCCCGTCGCGATGCAGAATTACAAGCAACGATTCAAATAGTAGGCTCAGCTTTAGGATTTGTCGGCATAGTAGCCAGCGTAGCTCCTTATTTGATCAAACAAGACCCGCCCGATCGCAAATTTTACTTCCCATTAAGCAACATCGAAATCCCGTCATTTATACTCGTGCTGCTGATTAGCGTCGGTGCAGGGTTGGGTGTGTGGATGTTGGTATGGGCGATCGCACAACTCAAGAAAATCCTACCAAAAATCAAGCAGCGACTACCTTTCCGTTGACAGTTGACCTGTGACAGTTGACCTGTGACAGCAAGATTAGTAGGGTGTGTCGCGATCGAAAATCTCTCAAAAAAATTAACAATCTCATAGCGACGCACCTAATATCATTTCCGGTTGCATTGGTATTGTTCAAACAGTCAACGGTTAACAGTTAACAGTTAACAGTCAACAGTTAACAGTTAACATCATTCCCAATTCATGTAACAAACCGCATCAACTATTCCCCTCTTGGCCGTAAGCTTGCCAAGCCAAATCCACCAGCCCGTTAACTATCGCCACAGCCACCACCGCCGAACCCTTGCGCCCCTCAATCCGAATATGAGGAATCATCGAATCGTGCAGCCGCGACTTAGCCACATCAACCCCCACAAACCCAGAAGGAGTCCCAATTACCAAAGCCGGCCGAATTTCCTCAGATTCAATCAAATCTACGATCGCCGACAAAGCAGTTTGAGCCTGGCCCACCACAAAAATCCCTTCAGGATAGCGTTTTGCCAAAGTTTCAATCCCCCAAGCCGCCCGCGTCCTTTCCTTTTGAGGGCGCGTCAAAGCCTCCATCGAACAGTAAACCGGATTCGCAAAGGTACTTTGGATTAGGGGCGTAATGCCCACCTGCACCATCGGCACATCTACCACGATCGTAGTCCGAGCAGCCAAAGCCGCCGCCCCAGCCTGCAAAGCCTGATCGGAAAAACTAATTAAAGACTTGTACTCAAAATCAGCAGTCGCATAAATCACGCGGCGGACTATTTCGTACTCCGCCGCTGAAAAACCGTGGTCGCCAATTTCGTTATCGATTAATCCCAGACTCTGGGCATCGCTTACGTGCCATTCCATTTGTTGGATAGCTGTCGCCTGTGAGTTGTCAGGTATCAGCTTATCAGCTTTTAGTCATTAGTCATAAGTCATTAGTTATTAGTGATTTGTGAGGAGCAGGTTTTTGGACCATTTTGGTAGCAAACAAATAACCTGAAAAACTCGCCCTGATTAATGATCGACGACTAATGAGCAATGACCAATGACCAATGACCAATGACCAATGACTAATAAAAAACTAAGTTTCCGACGAAGGAGACTTACCCAACACCGGAGTCAGGAATGCCACCAAAACTCCGATCGCAAAACCGGCCACATTCCGAACCACAGGCAACCAGTCAGAAGTCCGAGTCACCACCGGCCCCAGTCCGAAAGCGAAAAACAGAATGCCCCACAGCGGCGAAAAAATCAGCGCCCACTGCCAAGCCACAACCTGTCCCGGCTTCCGAGGCTGAGCCGCAAACCCGCAGATGACGCCGCCAACCACCGACGTAATTAACGTCAGAATCCACTGTTCCCTCGGCAAACCGGGAACCACGCGGCATCCGCCCTGACGCAAACAGCCTTCTATCGACTCCAAAGATTCAATAATCGCTCGATCTTCCCCATTATCGCGCACAAAAAATTGATTACCGTAGCGGGTTTGCAGTTCCACCCAAAAAGTGCGCGGCAGCAGCGGATACAGCGAGTCGCCCACATTAAAATTGAGCAAATTGCCTCCTCGGGGGTCAGCAACTAGCAACACACTCTTGTTATCTAGCCCCCAATAACTTTTGACAGCCAAACCGGGCGTGCGATCGTACTGAGTCAGAACTCGCAGTTTCCAGCCGGTTTCGGCTTCAAATGCCTTTAAATTTTTTGCCAAATTTTGTTCTTCAATATCCGTAAGGGCTTTAGCTAAGTCAATGATCGGCGTCTGAGTTGAAGGCAACAAATCGGGATTATTGAAAGCGTGGGCCGCAGGTGCGATCGTCCACACCGACAAAGCCAGAAAAAATGCGGCAACAGAGGCTAGAAATTTTCGCGGGAAAAGCTGTGACATAGGAACTTCTAATTCGGGTCTTAATTGTGAATGTTAGCTGGCGGTCTTAACCAGAGGATAAGAGAAAACTCATTTTTCTTTACAATTGTTTACTTTACAGGAAGCTGAGAGCAAGCGGAAGGGGGAAATAGTTTTGATACCAAACCCAGGCTTGAATATTCATTGATTTCTTAGTCCGCGGAGGCGGACATCGTTTGTGTAGTCGCGGTTTCAACCGCCGACTCTCTTGATTTCTTAGTCCGCGGAGGCGGACATCGTTTGTGTAGTAGCGGTTTCAACCGCCGACTCTCTCTCACCAATTACCCATTCCCCATTCCCCATGCCCTAAAACTAAGATTTTGCCCCAACCCCCTCACAGAGACGCCGATCGCGATCGCTCACATTAGGATTAGTCCTCAGATAATCACCAACCCAGTCACAGCCCCTCACCAGCAAATCGTCAAGATCCAAATTCCACAAAATCACCCGATTATCCCGGCCCGCAGAAGCCAGAACCTTCCCATCCGGGCTAAAACTCACACTCATCACACTATCCTTGTGACCCGTCAAAGTTTTCAGCAAAGTCCCGCTGCGACTCCACAGCTTCACCTTATGGTCATAACTGCCCGAAGCAACCAACAAACCATCCGGGCTAAAACCCACGCTAGTCACGCTGTCGCTAGAACCCTTCAGCAGCGTCGCCACCAAAGTCCCGTCCACCTTCCACAATTTCACCGAATTGTCGTAACCAGCCGAAGCCAGCATTTTGCCATCAGGGCTAAAAGCAACCCCCAACACAAAACTGTTGTGAGCTCCTTCAAAAGTTCTTAGCAAACGACCGTCCCGATTCCAGAGTTTGAGAGTACCGTCATCGCTTGCAGAAGCCAGCATCGAGCCATCAGGGCTGAAAGTCACCCCCGTCACCCAGCCTGTGTGTCCCGTCAAAGTCTTAATCAGCCTGCCGTTTCTAGTCCAGAGTTTCACAGTCTTATCCTTGCTCCCCGAAGCCAGAATCTCGCTGTCAGGGCTAAAACTCACGCTCATCACGCTATCGGCGTGGGCGTCGAGAGTCAACAGCACAGAAGGCGAACACGGGAATAGCGGAGCCGAAGGACAAGGGAGAATATTATTCATGCCATCTTCTGTCAAACTCCAGACTTTCACCGTTTTGTCGTAACTCCCAGAAGCAAGTAGCTGGCCGTCGGGGCTGAAACTGACGCTGGCGACTCTCTGAGTGTGTCCTTCCAAGGTTTCCAGCAAAACCCCCGTGCGGCTCCAGAGTTTGATAGTTTTGTCCGTAGAAGCAGAAGCCAGCCTTTGGCCGTCGGGGCTAAAAGTAACGCCTTGCACCCGGTTTTGGTGTCCGTCGAGAGTTTTGAGCGGCACGTCATCGAGTCGCCACAGCCTGACAGTTTTGTCAAAACTTGCCGAAGCCAAGGTTTTGCCTTCCGGGCTAAAACTCACCTGAGTAACTCGATCGGCGTGTCCCTCAAAAGTTCTCAGTAAGCGACTCTCTGGTTTAATGTTGCTAGCATCGGTTGGGCGTTTGTCGCCAACACCAGCAAGACTCCAGAGTTTGACACTCCCGTCTGCACTTCCAGAAGCAAGTGTTTGACCGTCGGGGGAGAAACTGACACCAAATACCCACTTGCTGTGTCCCCGCAAAGTTGTTAGCAGTTCACCTTTTTTTGCTGGTGTTGAATTTTCTGTTGGTGGGTGTTTGAGTGCAGCGATGCTCCAGATTTTCACCGTTTTATCTTCACCCGCACTGGCGATCGTTTCACCATCGGGGGAGAAACTGACGGTGTAAATTTTCGAGGGTTGTTTGTTTTCGCTATGCCATAAATTAGCGATTAACCGGCCGTCAGAACTCCACAGTTTCACAGTACCGTCATCGCTCGCCACAGCGATTATTTTGCCGTCGCGGCTGAAGCTTAGCCAATTTACGGGAGCAAATTGTTCGATCGTTCGCAGCAGCGTGCCGTCGGTTTTCCAAAGTTTGATAGTTTTATCTGTAGAGCCACTGGCGATCGTTTGACCGTCAGGGCTAAAAGCCACGCTGGTAACGCTATTAGTATGCCCGTTGAAAGTGGCCAGCAAACTGCCGTCTGTTTGCCAAATTTTGACAGTTTTATCTAAACTTGCCGAGGCTATGATTTTGTTGTCGGGACTGAACGCCACACAGGAGACGCTGTTAGTATGACCTTTAAAAGTTGCCAACAAACTGCCGTCGCGCTGCCAAAGTTTGACGGTTTTATCTACACTCGAAGAAGCTATTGTTTCGCCGTCTGGACTGAAGCTAAGACCCCAAACTACATCGCCGTGTCCTTCCAATCGGTTGCGTTCTTTGACTCCATAAACTGCCTGCTGGAGGGCAGCAGAAATTAGAATTTCGGTGTCTTTGAGAGTATACATTTGTTGGGAGTGTTCGATCTGTTTCCACTTTTTACCAGCTCTCAAACTTTCCATCATGGCGTCAAATTTGTTGTTTGAGAAATAAAGTGCTTCCGAAGCTGCTGTCAGGGTACTGATTTCGGCTCGCTGAGTTTGAGCGACAGCTAGCTGTTTTTGACCCACAGCCCGCCACCAAAAATTTACAGCGGCGATGGTGGAACTGGTTAGCAGCATGACGCCGATCACCGCTACTCCCAGCAGTTGTTTGAGAAAACTATTGGCTCGGTAGAGCTGTGCTTGACTCATTTTTTTGTCTGCTTCTGCTTTGTGCAGTCTGGCTTCTAAGCCGAATCTTTGGCGGATCGGTCGCACTAAATAGTCGTGTACCAATTGATAGCGGTCTTCGGGCGCTTCCCGTAGCAGAAATAGCAAACCGTGACCAACTAAAATGTCTAAAATTAAGTCGAGGTTGTCGGTTTTCTTTTGTCCGCTTTCAGGGTCTTTTGCGAACTGTCGCTGTAAGGAAAGTCGGTTTCTGCCGATCACCGATAATTCGGTTTCGCGGGCATCTGCAGGCTGCTGGCCTGTAACTAACGAGAGTTCGTGTTTGGTTTTTATCAAGCGAACGCCTCTTTCATCTGTCAGGGAAAACAAGATTTTCCACGCTGCATCTTCGTTAACCAGACCGCAGTCAGAGATGACTCCTTCGAGCGATCTTTTCACTAATTCCGCTTTAGGATTGTCCCCCAATTGCTGGTATTGTGCTAGACTGGTAATACCTTCTTCTTGCAGTTGCGCTCCTACTACCTGCAATTCGATTGGTCGCACTTCTTGCAGTTCGTCTGCTAAATCTTCTACGAAGGCATCGATCAGTGCCGGCTCTAAATAAAATTCCGCCCGTTCTGTTAAGTGTCCGATGACAGCCCGCGCGTCTTTGATAGAAAAACTCCGCAGTTGGTAGCGGATGCTTTTGTCGAGAATATTATTGTTAATAGCGTCAAGATTTGGGAAGCGATCGCAATCTAGTAAGTAGTGCAAATAATCTTCGCGCAAGCACAGAATTATCTTGACATAAGGCAAATTCAAAAACAACCGCAAAAAATTATAAAAAAGTTGTCTTTGTGCCACTGAAGTCGAAACAAAGAAAAACTCTTCAAATTGATCGAAAATCAGCACAGTCAACAAATTATTTGTGGCATTTTCGCGCAACTGATCTATAATAAAAGATGAGACTTCTGAGCTGCGAGCAGGAATAACCGAGCAACTTCTTTTTGGGATTTCCTGTACTCCTTTGGAGATTAATTTACTTTCTTCTTCGGCTTGTTTATCGTACAGTGCGCTGTTCAAAGCATTTTCTAACTCCACCAGCCAGTCGGTGTAAACTTTGACTACTACGGGCAATGTATCCCGCGCGCCCGGAGTAATATTTTTCAAAGCTGGTACTAAGCCGGCATTGACTAGAGAACTTTTCCCAACACCGCTGGGCCCGTGAATAATAGTTAATTTATGGTCGTCCCTGCTAATTCTTTCTAGCAAGCTATTGATATCTGTTTGGCGCGAGTAAGCTGTCATGGACGCTGCGATGGCAGCTTGGTTTTGAGCTGAGGGACCCGAAGGATTGACGGCTTGGCGCTGCTGCTGCAATTGGCTGGCTCCGATAAAAGCTCTAAATCCGTATTGATATTCGATCGACCGCTGGGTTTTTTTAATCCGAAACGCTTTAAGATACTCTCCCTGCTCGAAATAAACCGCTTGCAGTTCCGTCAAAATATCGATGTAAAGTCGGGGGTCGTACTTTGGCTCGCTTTGAGATTGAGCCAACTCCAAAGAATGAACCGCCGCTTCCCACTGGCCTAGCTGCCGCAAACTTCGGGCTAAAAGTAAAAGATATGAACTCCTGTCGGATTTGGGATGTTGGATTTGAGATTTGGGTTCGTTACTTGACTCGTTAGAGCCCACAAATTCTGGATAATTTCCCTCAAACCCCAATCTCAAATCTTCAATCAACAATCTCAAATCATTAGGCGTTTGATCCAAAATCGCCAAAGCCAACTCGGCTAGCTGGCGGGCTTGACTCCACCTCGACTGTTGCAGGGCAACTTCAGCCAAAAAGCCGTAATCTTGAGCTAGTTGGCTGGGAGTACCGTAAGTGAAGTGCAACTGCAAAGAATTTTCAGCTAATGCTTGCAACTCTCCCCAAGCTTTCAGGCGCTGCAGCACTTCTCCGAGGTGTGCTGTCACCTCAGCTACCAATTCCGGGCGTGAGGCAAGGGAGAAAGCGTTTCTAGATTTTTCCAGGCTAATCCAAGCTTGTTCCCAGTGCTGGCGGTTGGCTACAGGGTTTCTGGCTGCTTGCAAGCGGTGACACAGGGCTATGTGAAACAGCACTATGCCTTCTCTCTCTAAAAATAAAATTTTGGGGACAGGATTCGACAAGGAGGAGAAGGTTTCTGGGTTTTCGGAATGTTCCAAGTTTGCCAGTTCCCAGTTGCCCGTTTTCTGCTGCCAAAATACTAAACTTTCTTGGTAGTGAATTAAAGCAGTTTCGGTTTGGTCGCTGACATAGTAATCTCGACCTAGAACGAATTGCAGGCTGGCTTTGAGGGCGGGTTCTAATTCTTCACCGCGATTTTGTAAATCTCTTAAAGCTAATTCTAGTTCTCGGCGTGGCAAAGAGCCGATCGCCAAATCGAAGGTATTGCCCGGACTCAATGGCGAATACGAGTGGACATCTGATAGTCGTCGGTTTTGGGGCCCTGAGTTAACAGTTAGAAAGCGTTCTCCGGGGCTGATTTCGCGCTCCAGGGCGCGTTTTTCGCACGGGGTTTCGCCGCAGGTTTCACCACTAGCGATGGTGCTGACGGTGCTGCTGGCGAGTGCTTGATTGAGTTCGCCTATTTTAAATATAGTATCGGCCCGCCTAGCGAGAAAATTAATTAATTCGTCAACGCCCATTTCAAATTTAATTGTGGCGGCGGCCCAACTTTTGAAGTCCGGGGCCAGACGAATCATTTTGGTCACGATGTCATCTGTTACCCACAAAATCACCGGGCAGGAAAAATTTTTGCGAAATTCGTCTCGCACTTGATTGGTAGAGGCCATCAGTTCGTCGATCGCTACTACTGTTTCTAAACCGAATACCATCAAAGCCGAGGCCGCACCGACAGGTGAGTACCCCTCCTGGAAAGTGCTTGCCTGCAGGGTAGTGTAGAGGGTTTTGACTGAAGGTGGCAGGACGAGATCTTGAATTGGAACTGGCGACACTTCTCGCAGGCGCTGCGCTATTTGCTGCCGCAACTGCTCGTAGTTGCAGCGCACCAAAATTAGCGAGAATTGGTGTTGAGACATTGTGATGGACCTGACCAGAGTTTTGAGCGATCGCTCATTGTAGTTGGCAGTTTCTTGTACCTTAATTAGATCGGTCATGCGTGCACCTCTTTTGCATTAATCAATTACCTAACGCTCGCCAATCGTGACTGGAAGCGTATCTACTTAGACCTAGCCGTCTCTGTCTGACGCTTTATCTCTGTATAAATACGTAGTTTTCCGTACTTCTCCTATCAATACTTACATAGTTATTAGAGCCAATGTAAAGATATCATAGCTCTCAATCTCAGAGAATGCTAGACTTCCCAATAAAAATTTAAGCCCACCTAAGATTTTTTGATTCAGCTATATATAAAGGACTACCGATCATAAATAGCCAACTGCTAAGTTCACGATCACAGCGACGGCTAGCTATTAGTAAACAACTCCGATATATCTGTAGCAGGCATTTAACACAACCGCAAAAAAAAATGTCGTCCGGGATGGGATTAGTTGAAATTAAGAGCAACAGGTAAAAACAGAAACAGGGGGTATGACATTGCAGATATGAGAGTTGAGAGTGGGCAAAGTCCTTAGTGGCGGCAAAGTTTTACACGACAATAACATTCACCGCCTATAGCCAGCATTCAACAGAAATCAGCCAGTGGCAAAAACCGCTGACTGATTTCTGTATTGGATGGTAAGATTTCGGAGTTGTGAGCGATGAGCTTTCAGTTAAATACTTTCTAAGTCCCTCGTGGTTAAGGGTTCTTAGAGTCACAAAGCTATCTCAAAAATCCCAACTATTTTGCTTCACAGTGCTGCAGCCACTCCTTATATTTTCTGGTTTCTGCTAGGGCTGGATTAATCCCAAACCAACGACCTTCTTGATCGCGGTATTCAAAGACAAACATACTTCGCAACAAAATTTGAGACTCTTCTTCGCCGGTTACACTTTGTCGCTTGACAACTTGAAACAGCAATTCCCATTCCATGTCATTGATGGCTCCCAAAAGGTCATCGCGATATTCTTGAATGACGCTTTCGAGGCATTCGCGAGAGAAGGGAGGGTCTTCGTGCTGCAAACAGCTATACAAAAGCATCAGTAGATTGCGAACGTGACCGCCACTAATCCGGCAAAGCCGATCTAAAGTTTCGGGAGAGTCAAACACCTGGGAAATCAAATCGATGCGTTGATCGGGAGCAACTGCGGGGAAAGCTCTAGCTAATACTAGCTGCCGCAGCAGTGCCATTCCTTCAATGTGGTCGTCGCCCGATCGCCTCAGCACCGGTACCATCGGCATCACCTTGGGTTTGACTCCAAAGCGACTGGCGAGGCGGCCAAAGTCGTTGGAAAAAATCAAAGTCAGGGGAATCGTGTAGACGACGTGGCAATTGAGTTTTTTCAACTGTTCGCCGCGGTCTAAAAACAAGTATTCTGGCTGGGTGCGTCCGCTGGGTTTGAGGGAGGCGTCCAGGCGATCGAGGTTGTCAACGATGACTGCGAGCCCTTTTTTGCCTTGCTGCTTAAGTTCAGCGTTAGCTTTGTTGAGGAGTTCTTCGTTGATCGACTGCAAAATGCTGTTGGTGCGGGGTTCGAGATATTGCCTAAGTTGCGATCGCAGTTTGGGAGAGTCTTTAGTTTTAGCAGTAACTCTAGCAATGCCTACAGATAACTCGGCTTCCGCTGACAAATCTATGGGAGTCTGCAAAAATTCTGCCACTTCTGCAAACAGATTTGTAAAATAGCTGGGTCTGAGTTTGATTTTGGCAGCTTCCATAGTTTCGCTGACTTGGCGCGCAATGCTCAGCAAAATATCGCTGATGTCTACATCTCCCATGTCTAAGTCTTGGGAAGACTCGAAGTAGACGACGCAAAAACCCTCTTGCTCTAACTCAGCTTTCAGCCGAAACAATTCGGTAGATTTGCCACACCCGATATGTCCTGTAAATAGCTGACAGGTTGGCTCGTTGGGGGAGATGCGGGTAATGGTTCGCTGTAAAGATTCAATGATTTTCCCGCCACGCACGGAACCAAAATCAATGTAGTATTGATAATCTCCTGGGTCTCCCGCAACAAGGGTCTTGCTCGGGTTGCAGGCTTTATAGAATCTGTCTAATTCGAGTGGGATCACAATTGAAGCCGAATAAAAGTTAAAAAAGTTAATCGAAAGTCTAAACTTTCTTTAGTTGAGTTTAGTTTGATTTGTAACCTTTTGCCCTGTGGGGTAATGCCCTAAATACCCAAACAACCTTGATCTGGTAAAGGGTTTTCCCGGCGCTGGAATTGGGAATTTTTAATTAATAATTTTTTATTACTTAGTGGGATCAGTGATATTACTGATATTGGCAGGAGTCTGGGTAATTTTGCGGGGATCTGGTTAAATGGTAGGGAAGAAAGGGTCTGGGGTGCGCGAGATTAAACAGTTTTGAATTTGTGCTAATCCTTAATTACTATATTGTCAAGACGTAGATGGCTAGTTTTGGAGCGGTTTCTCAAACAGAGTTAGGGCGCAGGCGCCAAAAGTTGCGGCAGCAGAGGCGCGCTCGATTGGCGGCTGTTGTGTGGCAAATGCTGGCAGCGAGCGCAATGGCTGGAGGTTTACTGTGGTGGATTGCTCAGCCGGCTTGGTTGATTGCCCGATCGGAACAAGTGAAGGTGGAGGGCAATCAGTGGCTGTCGGATAAGGCGGTGCGGTCTTTGGTGCCGCTGTCTTACCCGCAGTCGCTGTGGGGGATTCAACCGCAGGCCCTGGCCGAAAAGCTGGAGTCCACGGGGCCCATCGCTAAAGCGAAGGTGACTCGTAACTTGTTTCCCCCGAGTTTGACTGTAGAAGTGGCAGAACGCCTGCCGGTGGCCGTGGCGCAGCCGACGGCGGTGTTGAGATCGAACAGTGACAAGGAAAAAGTGGGGTGGCTGGACGCTCGCGGAGGTTGGATGCCGTCGGATAGTTATACTGCTGTACGATCGCAGAATTCGATCGGGCCCGGCAGCATTCCGGGAACGCAGCCTCAGCGTTCTTTGCCCACTTTAAAAGTCATCGGGCCTTTGGAACAGTATCGCGCCTCTTGGCCGAAGTTTTACCAAGGACTCAGCGGCTTAACGGTGAAAGTGTTTGAGATTAATTGGCAAAACCCGAACAACTTGATCTTGAAAACAGAGATCGGTACCGTACACTTAGGGCCGTACAGTTCCAAGACTGCGGAGCAACTTAAGGTTTTAGACCGAATGCGACAATTGCCAAAACAGCTAGATTCAAGCAAAATAGCCTACATTGACTTGAAAAATCCTGCTTCGCCGATCGTCCACTTGCCAGAACCCCCCCCTAGTTTGGAGAGTGCAAGTCCCCCGCCAACTCGCGGTCAGAATTGACCTTCTGTCAAGAGAAGGTAGAAAGTATCTGTCATCCGGCAGAATTTTTACCCCTCGGGATAGATACGCAGGGCTTGACATAGGGATAATGGTTTGATGCTGCCCCTTTAGGAAAAAAAAATCCGGATCTTTTTCCCTCAAGAAGCGTCTCCGGCTAGTATCGATGTTTTGTTTTTCTACAAAGCCTTACAAATGCCGAAGGCACGAGCAGCGGAATGGGGCAGGGGCGAGGTACGGGCGATCGACACCGGCAAAATCCGAGATTCCTAACATTCAGCCTCGATCTGTGTTAGTTTTTCGGCAACTTTAGCCTATAGTTGATGTGAATTGGCGTTTAGTTAAGTTAAAAAGCTGTAATCTACTATCCCCGACTCTAATGAAGCTTAATAATAGACAGGGGTCTGACCAAGACAGTCCCCCTTCGGAAGAAGTAAAAAATTTTCCGGTGGCTCTCGATTCTGCCAATCCGTTTAGACGCAAGTCTGGTTATGTAAATGTAGATAGTATTGATATCGATCCTATGGTGAATCCCAAAGACATAATGCCCAGCAGTGCCGCGAGAATCAAAGTAATTGGTGTCGGCGGGGGTGGCGGCAACGCCGTTAACCGGATGATTGCTAGCGAGATTTCTGGGGTCGAGTTTTGGTGCGTGAATACCGATTCCCAAGCTCTGGTGCTGTCAAATGCTCCGAAACGCTTGCAAGTCGGACAAAAGTTGACGCGCGGCTTGGGTGCTGGAGGCAATCCGGCGATCGGACAAAAAGCAGCCGAAGAATCTCGCGACGAAGTTGCTAATGCTTTGAATCACGCGGATTTGGTGTTTATCACAGCCGGCATGGGCGGCGGTACGGGCACGGGTGCGGCTCCGATTGTCGCTGAAGTAGCCAAAGAAATGGGCGCGTTGACTGTGGGCATAGTAACGCGGCCTTTTACGTTTGAGGGACGGCGGCGCACCAGCCAAGCCGAGGAAGGGATTGCGGCTTTGCAAACCCGGGTGGATACATTGATCGTGATTCCTAACGACAAGCTGCTATCGGTGATTTCGGAACAAATGCCGGTGCAAGAAGCTTTTCGAGTGGCTGACGATATCTTGCGCCAAGGGGTTCAGGGTATTTCTGACATTATTACGATTCCCGGTTTGGTGAACGTTGACTTTGCTGACGTGCGGGCTGTAATGGCAGATGCGGGTTCGGCGTTGATGGGCATCGGCGTGGGATCTGGCAAGTCGCGGGCTAGGGAGGCTGCGATGCAGGCGATTTCTTCGCCGCTGCTGGAAGCTTCGTCTATTGAGGGCGCTAGAGGTGTGGTGTTTAACATCACTGGCGGTACTGACATGACGCTCCACGAGGTGAATGCGGCGGCTGAGACGATTTACGAGGTTGTCGATCCGAATGCCAATATTATTTTTGGAGCGGTGATTGACGAGCGGCTTCAGGGCGAAATTAAGATTACTGTGATCGCTACTGGTTTTTCGGGAGAAGTTCCACCTTCTCCTGCGGGGCGCACTCAAAATGTGAATGCTCCTTGGCGGGCTGCAACTGTGCCGGTGACTCCTGCTCAACAGGCGCCTGATCCGAAAACGAAACCGCAGGATTTGGGATTGGATATTCCTGAGTTTTTGCGTAACCGTCGCCCACCCAAATAATTTTAGATTTTAGATTTTAGATTTGGGATTGTGGATTGGGGATTTGGGATAAGTCTAAAATCTCCAATCTGAAAAATCTAAAATCTACAATCTATTGAGATTGTGGATTTGGAATTAATCAAAAATCTACAATCAAAAAAATCTAAAATCTAAAATCTAAAATCTAAAATTTCTAGGGTTTGGCCTGGTTCGGGTTCGAGGAGTTGGGTGGAGAGTCCCGATTTTGCTAGTAAATCGCGAAATTCGGGGATGCTGCCGATCGATCGCACTAACATTGGTAAAATACCGGTGGCTCGGATATCTCCTGCACTTGTAGGTAAGAAAAACTTCGGTTTGAGAGTTTGGACGAGTTTGAGGGCTTCTTTGGGGCCCATGATGACTTGTCCGAGGAATGGGAAGATTTGACCGATGACGGGGGCGATGGCTACGTCTACCGTGTCTATTTTCTGTTTGACTTTTTCTAAGGGCGGTAAGTGCGGTTCGTAATAAAGTGTCTCGCCGCTGCTTAAATCTTTTAACAAATAGCCGTTTTCTTCTTGTCCGGGCTGAATTTCGGCTCCGGGTACGGCGATTATTTGTAATAATTCTTTAAATTTAAACTCTTGCCAATTGGCTAAAGTTGTGATATTGGTGTAGCCCAAGCTGCTGAGGACTTTGGCGGCGGTGGGGGAGGCGATCGCGGGAATTGTCCGATCGAGCTTTTCGAGTGTTGGTCTGTGACAGTGGTCGTCTAAGCCTTGGGAAATGAGTAAAAGGTCGATCGGCGGTAAGGTGTCGGGCGTAAAGGCGACGGGGGTGTTGTGGTAGGCGGTGAACAGCCAGGGTTGACCGTAAAATACCAGGGGATCGATTAGCCACGGATCGACGAGGATGGTTTGGCCGGCGATGTGGAAAATCCAGGAGTTGAGGTCGATGCGGGTGAGTTTCATAGTTTGCAATAATTCTTTACATTTGTTTTAATCATAGCTAATTTTGCAACCGCAGATGGGGGCGGATGGGCGCTGATGTAGGCGAAGCCTTCCCGAAGGGTACGCTGATATGATGATTTATCTGGGTTTGTTGGCGTTTATCTGCGGTTGCAAAGATGATTAATTCGAGAATTCCTGTGGCTTTGACTGTGGCTGGATCTGATAGTGGCGGTGGGGCTGGGATTCAGGCGGATTTGCGGACTTTTGCGTTTCACTGCGTGCACGGTACGAGTGCTCTGACTTGCGTGACGGCTCAAAATACTTTGGGGGTGATGCGGGTGGATGCAATGCCTGCGGAGGCTGTGGCGGCTCAAATTGAGGCGGTGGTTGGGGATATTGGGGTGGATGCTGTGAAGACTGGGATGCTGCTGAATCGGGAGATTATGGCGGTGGTGGCTTCGCAGGTGGAGAGTTTGAAGATGGGGAATTTAATTGTAGATCCGGTGATGGTTTCACGATCGGGCGATCGACTGATTGACGATGGGGCGATCGCATTTTTGCGGGATAATTTGATTCCTTTGGCGGCTTTGGTGACTCCGAATCGGCTTGAAGCCCAGATTTTGAGCGGAATAGAGATTGTTTCTTTAGATGACATGAAGGCGGCGGCGCAACAGATTTATCGATCGGGCGCAAAGGCTGTTTTAGTCAAAGGTGGCGGGATGGCTGGAGATTTGCGCGGGATTGATGTTTGGTTTGACGGTATGCAGTTGGATGTGTTGAAAACCGAGAATGTTGATACTGGGAATACTCACGGAACTGGTTGCACTTTGAGTGCTGCGATCTGCGCTAATCTAGCATTAGGTAAAGATTTATTTACAGCGGTGATATTGGCTAAAAATTATGTTACTAATGCTCTGAAATATGCTTTAGATATTGGACAAGGCCAGGGGCCCGTGGGTCATTTTTTCCCACTTTTACTGAAGTAAATTGTGAACTCTTATCTTCTCTTTCTTCCTTCGCGCCCTTAGCGCCTTCGCGGTTCGTTTAATTTCTTAATTTTTCAGGCGAAAGAGCGATCGCCACCAAATCTTCAATTTTCTTAATATTCGGATCGCCAGCTAAATAGCCAATACCTCGATGTAAGTGGAGGCGAAATTGTTTAGCTAGAGTTTCCTTTTCCGTGCCCAAATTATCTTGGTGACACCGCTGCTTCAGGGCTATTATCAAGATATCCGCCATGTCGCCACCGAAGACTTCCCAGCTTAGTTCAACGTTGCTGTCGCTGGGAATTGGCACTGGGGATGGTATGCTGGGTTCGGCGAGCGATCGGCAAAATCCCCACCTGCATAGAATATTCCACCGATCGATTTTAGTCGATCGTTTCAGTTTAGATAGTTGGTCTTTGGCTGTTTGGGAGAGGTGGATGCGATCGACTGGTGATTCCATGTTTTTAGCCCTCTGCTGGTAAAATTGCTAATTGACTCAGACGCTTCATAATTGTGAGAACGGTGTACAAGTCATTACCCCGTCTGCGAATATCAAAGGGGTCAGACAAAGCATATAGGGGTACTTCTGCCTTCACCAATTTAACAAATATGAAACTTCCTCCAGCATTAATCAGACCATAGCTAGGTTTATTTGGGTGAGGGTTCCCTAGCATATAAGCAAGGATTTGTGCGAGTCCTTCTTCAATGGAAAATCCCGCTTTTTTAGATTCGATCACCATCACCCAGAATTGGTCTTTTAATACTAAGGTGTCCATGTTACCTCGGACGATAGTTCCCTCATCTTCGGTAATAATTTGTACAGATTTTTCTGCTTTCACATAAAATGGGGATAAGTAAAAATCTCCGATAAAAAGCATCGGATCTAGTACAGCCATACGGATGACATTTTCTAGCAAGGGTGGGTAATTTAGCAAGTTGATGTAACCTACTTTTACTTTGTCTAGAAGTTGCTTGTCTAAGTCAGTCAGTTCGGGGAGATCGTCTTGCCATTCGCGAAAAAATTGCTCATCTTCAACTAACTGAATGCCAAATTTATCAATGAGATCGCGGAGGTTTACGGCTTGTGATTGCAGGATGTTTACCATAGATTTTACCAAAAATAACCTTCTTCGACAGTAGTTTGACGCTTGGTAGAATCATACTTAAGTAAGTAGCTATGCGCGATCGCCTCTAGTTCTTGCAGCTTATCATATTCTACTTTGCTAATTTCCGTGTCGGTAGAAAGCAGAATGACTTGGTGGCTGGCCGAGGGAAAATACCGTTCGACTAGGTTGTTTCTGTGGGAAGAGTCGAGGCGGCCGAGGGGAGTGTCGATCGCAACTGGTAACTGTCTCCCGGATACTCTGGCTAATCCCCACAAAAAGGCGATCGCCAATAATTGTTTTTCGCCAGCAGAAAGTCGGTGTTTGGGTACGAGTTTGCCTTCTGGATCGTAAATGGACAGGCTAAATGTGTCAGTATCGATCGCAACTCTGTGCACCAGGTCGGTTTTGTGCAACAGGTAGCGAAAACAGTCGGTAATCTCTATTTCGAGTTTGTTGAGTTTTTTGAGGGTGAGTTTTTCTTTAAAAAGTTTGAGTGTACCTTGGGCTTTAGCGATCGAAGCGATGACGTGTTGACTGTTCCTGATGGTAATATATTCGCTACTGTAGCTTTCTAGTTCTTTTTGGGTTTGGGCTGATTCTTTGTCTAATTCCGCGATATGGCGATCGGCTGATTCCAAGGCAGCGGCTGCGATTGCGACTGCTTTTTGAGCATTTCTGACCTCTAATTCTAGTTTTTCGTAGGCTTCAGGGGAAGCTGCGGTGGCTAGTTGTCTGTCTGTGAAGTCGATTTCTGATTCAATATTTTTGACTTCTGCTATTTGTTCGGTGGCTAGAGTTTGGTGGGCTGGGATTTGGTAGCTAAGGAGATTTTCTAGTTGCTGGATGTTGTTATTGTCGGCGTTCATCCAGGGCGGCGCGTCGGTTCCGGCTTGCTGTTCAAGTTCTCGATCTTCTTGGCGGATGAAGTCTTGAATTTTATCTAGCTGTTGGGCATTTAAGGAGATTTCGGCGATATAGTTAAGGAGGCGATCGCTTCTTTGTTTGATAACATTTTGGGCAATCTTTGCTTGCTGCTGGCTGGCTTCGGTTTCTGCTTGGGTTTTCGCAGCGCTTAGCAAGGGTGAAATTAGGGCTAGTGGTAGGCTGTTTGATGCCAATTCCATCATGGCTTGACGGCTTTTTTCTGCCTGATTTCTGTAGTCGTTTAGCTGTCTGTCTAGTTGACTGCGATCGCCTGCAATTTTCCCGCCTTGATAA